>Ga0196970_1000022_pt1 | contig 284021 bp, 232 predicted proteins | sample S1v_513CmetaG_FD_148672 | JGI IMG/M metagenome (GOLD analysis project Ga0196970, IMG submission 148672) | Soil microbial communities from Anza Borrego desert, Southern California, United States - S1+v_5-13C | ecosystem: Environmental > Terrestrial > Soil > Desert | place: USA: California... | reverse complement strand
CGGGATTGGTTGTAACGCTTGCCCTGCATGATTGTGCTGCACCTCTGCTGTGTTTCTCACAATACAGTTTCGACGAAGGTGCAACAGAATCATTTTGGTTCAAGAGATCTTTTCACCAGACTTCTAGGGCTTCTGTGACACCAGCCATGCCTGAGTGCAACACCAGAAAGTCCAGAAACATTTGGCAGTCGCCGACGAGCACCTTACAAAGCTCATTCTCTTCGTCTGCGCCGACAGAGTTGGATGCCGCTGCTTTGTTACTTGCCACCGTAGCCTGCGTGACCGCCTTCGAATCCACTCCGGCTCCTTCATCACATTCACCGGCATCCCTCATCGCAGGTGTACATGTTGAGTGGCCAGTCGGGTCGATATAGTTGACCGGGTTATTCCCGACGTAGGTGTATAGGTTCTGCGTCCAGGGCGCCCACGCCGAGCCCTTATAGGTGTCCTGCATGTCAGGAACCACTCTGGGGATTCGGGGCAGTGACCCCTTCACGGGTTCACCGCCCTTGTCCATCGCTCCTGCTATGCCGCCTTGGCCTCCTGCTGAGTCTCTTCCACTGCCCCGGCTGCCCTCCTGGCCACCGCCTCGGCCTTTTGGGCTTTCATCAGCCTGTACATGCGTTTTGCCTGCTGCCGCATGAGCGAGAGCAACGCCTTGCGCCGTATCCGCTTGTCCTGCTTCTCCTTCGGCAATCCGGCTTGGTCGCCCAGGACCTTGCTGTAATAGGCCAGGGCCTCGGGGTTGCGGGGCTTACCGGAGCGGGGAGCTACTACAAGCTGGTGAGCGGCGAAGTTGTGAAAGAAGCAGAGCAGTTCCCGCCGTCCGAACCTGGAGCGAAACTTGGCCTCGCTCTCACCACTGGCAGTCATGCCCGGAGCGATCCCGGTATAGGCCAGGAACTTGTCCACGTTCCTGAACCGGCCAACATCCCCCACAAGGGCTATCAATTCCGCCGCCGACGCCACATCCATTCCGGGAATGCCGGTCAGGTGGTAATCAGTTCTGGCGATGAGCCGGGCTAGCTGCTCATCCGCATCGGCGATCTGCTCCTGCACATACCGCAGGTGCTTGCTGGACGGTGAAGCGGATGATCATGTCTCGCTCAACCCGGCAGTCCGGATCCTCCGTCTGCCCAACTACGGTGAGGATCTTCGCCGCCTGCTTCCCGCCCATGTAGAAGTGACTTTTCTCCCGCAGGAACTCGGTTAGCTTCGCCGGCTTAACCCCCACCATGCGGTATACGGAAGGGTACTGCTCCCAGAATGCGAGTGCGGTTACGCCATCGAACGGCTCGGAGAGAACCCACGGTACTCCGGCCAGGCCTGGTGGAGCAGGTTCCCCAGCTTGTTCTTGAGCCGGTTCTGGTCGCCCACCAATCCGCGCCGATGGGTCACGGTCGAGAGGAGCGCCCACTGCAGCGGGTCTATGTCTGCGTCGGGCAACTCGTGGATGTATTTCGCTGTAATCCGGGCGACAGACAGGGCGTCCAGCGCGTCGTGCTTGTTAATGCTCGGCCGCTCACGCTTCGTGAGATAGGCATTAGGCCCCGTCATGCGCCGTTTGCCCTGGTGGGCCACGTCGGCGATAAAGGCGCGTGCTGGTCCCTGGCTCAATGATCACGGTTCAGGCGCCAATCGTTGCTAGGTCATCCTGTTCGCTTCCTTTCTCGGTTTGGTTTGTCCGGCCAGTCAACGTGGCTTGTGCGAATGGGATGCGCGATGAGATGGGGTGGTGTTGCGCGGCACACAGGCCGTTAGTGCGCAAGCTGCAAGATTCTACGGTGGATCATAGGCAGAATTCAAGATGGTGATCCGACCGCCACAGAAAAAAGGAAACGCCTTGACCGCATCCGCGATCAGGGCGTTCTTTGTTGGTGACTCAAGAGGAGTCACGGAACGGGACGTGCCGGCGGTCTTGGGCACGTCCCATGGGTCGACTCAGGGGATGCTGAAGTAGAACCAGACTAGTACCCTAGCAAAATCTCAACGATTCTTCCATCTTTCGCAACGTAGCGGGGCAGCGGCTGGGTCCCACTTTTGGCGGTGGCAGAGTACGGACCATAAATCAGTTCCCAGAGGGCGACTGGACTCCCGATACGGACGCCGGAATTTGGGGCACCTGTTTTCATGGAGAACGCGGAAACCTTCCCCTGTGCGTCGAACGCGACCTCAATGAGGCGGTCGCTGTAAATGTATACTGTTCCCGAGTCCATGGCCTTTACAACGTCAGGAGCCCCAAAACGTTCCTCGATCACTTTCATATCTGTGTTACCCAACAAGACACCAAATGGAGGATCAAACACCCATCCAGGTTCGTTGAGTCGCACGTCCTTTGGCGGCCCTACCCACTTTCCGCCTTCCGTGAAGTTCTCGATTTTCCACAGGCCGTCCACTTTCTCGAAGCGAAGGAACGGTCGTTTCCCTTCCAGTAAGGCTTCCGCGTGCGCTTCATCAATTGCCGTAATTGTCAAATTGACAATGGGGCGTGTCCACGGCAAGAGGGGCGCGTTCCAACCGCGAGCACGGTACACTTCGCTAAATCGGCCCCACGATAGAGCGTTCCCCGTGGCAACTTGGGCAAACCAAGGCCCCGTAGCAGTCCCAGCCGCCTTGATAAGTTCCTCGGCCAGTGACACCGAGAGTTCTCCACCCTGACCGGGCAATGCTTGAGCTGGCCGCAGATATGCCCCATCTACGCCTCTGGCATACTGCTTGACTTGCCATCTGCCTTCGTTACAAAGAACTTCGAATCTGTCTTCGGTTCGCTCCACTTCACCATGTTGTAGACGAACGATCCACGCGTCAGCCGCCCCCGGCGCAATATCCAGGGCGAACCAGGCATGTCCGACCCACGTTCCAGAGGCTTCGGGCCATCCGAGGCGTTCCATCTCGAGCCATTGTTTTTCGATCTCGAGAGCAGGACCCGTTAGGTAGTCTAGGGGCGCGTGCATGGAAACACGGGCCAGCAATTTGGTCATGGTTTCCTTGGTTGGAGTCTCGCCCTGGCTACACGAAATCGGATCACCCATCGAAGTCGGAGTAGGTGGAATCACCTCGGGTGTTTCCACCTTGCTCCCCCCGTCAAGGTTACTCTCACTCTCTTCTGTTCGGTTGGGGGTTGTTACCCCTCGGCTCGCACATCCTGCAACCATTACTGCCACGGCCAACAGTACTCCAAGCCATCCTCTCACGACGTAACCTCCATTTGTATGGCCATGTGACCGCTAGACTACAGGTCAACGCCGGTCATCATGCGATAGAAGCGGTTGACATTAGCTGTGTAATTGGGGTCACCACCGCCGTTGTACGCTTGAAGTGTCACCCTGATATTGCCCCCGCTTGCATCCCAAGCTGGTTTCAAGACCATTCTGACAGCAAAATCGATGTTATTTGCTGGGTTGTACAAGAAGTCTGTCTTTTCCTTCGCATCTTTCCCTGGGATCTCATCCCACCATCCCGCGTAGCGGCCCATAGTTCCAGGGGGCTCACCCAGATCCACTTGCATGAGTCCCTTGCCACCCTCACAACAAGGGTCTCCGGGCCCGTAGGAAGCACTGTTGTTGGCGAGAGGGTTACCGCCAAAGGACTCTTGCTGCATGACTGCCGCAATCACCACAACAGGAACACCGTACTTAGTGGACGCGTCATAGATCTCCGCGGCAAAGTCTGAGACATGGAATTCCACCCCAGGCATCTCGGGATCGTGCCCGGTCGGAAGTTTGGCCAAGGTTTCCTTTACCTCGGCAATGGCGCTTTCCCTGGGGCGTTGCCTGTCTCGCTCAGCCCTTACCAACAGTAAGTAATCGGCGTCGCTCATTTCGTCCGGCTTATGCCCCGTCGGGTCCACATAGTTGATGGGATTATTTCCCACATAGGTGTACAGGTTTTGGGTCCAGGGTTGCCATGGATTACCCTTCCAGGAGTCCTGCCGTTATGAACCGCCCGGCGGTCGTCGCTGAAACCGGTGGCTCCATCTTAGCTACTGCGTCTTGGGTGGTCGCTAAAGCCGACAGGTTGGTGCTTGTCCAGGGGTTCTCCTCCCGGGCAGGGTGGTCCTGCTGCGGCCAGGGACCTTGACAGTGAGCCTCTCCGGACGTGGTTGCGGCCGGTTGCGGCCGCCCCCCCAAGGGGGCCGGCCTGGCGAACCAGCCTACCACGCCCGGACTCACTGTCAAGGCCGCCTTGTGTGGGTGGCTCAGGTCGCTACGGAGGCCCTCCAGGAGCGCTTGAGGCAGGGACCGGCGCTGCTCCCCCTCCGGGGAATGCAGCATCCGGTCCTCAGCCTTCTACGCGACCCCTGGGCCTTCCTGCGCCCTGCGCGCCTCCGCCGCAAGCTTCTGCCGTTTCATCAGGGTGTAGAACCGGCGTGCCTGCGCACGCATCAGCGACAGAAGGGCCTTCTTCCGCACCTTCCTGTCCTGCTTCTCCTTCGGCAGCTTGGCCTGCTCGCCCAGGCACTTGTCGAAGTAGGCTTTCGCCTCCGGGTTGCGGGGTTCCCCGGTCTTGTGGTGGACCACAAGCTGCGTCGAGGCGATCCGGTGGAACAGCGCCATCAACTCCCGCCGCCCGAACTGTGAGCGGAGCCGGGTTTCATGGTCGCCGGTGCCCATGACTACCGGCGCGATCCCGGCGTAGGCGAGGAAGTGGTCTACCTTCGGGAATCGGGTCACCTCGCCAACCAGGGCGATCAACTCCGCCGACATTACCACGTCAATCCCCGGTATGTCGGTCAGGCGGTAATCCGTCAGGTTCACCAGCCGCTCAAGCTGCTTTCTACCTTCGCTCAGCTGCTCCTCCAGGTGGCGGAGCTCTCGCACCGCTGAGCGGATCAGGTAGTCGCGCTCCCCCTGAAAGCCCCTCGCCTCTGCACCTTGGCAGGCGGAAAGGATCTTCTCGGCCTGCTTGTACCCCAGGGCGAAGTGGCTGACCTCCCGGAGGAACTGCCCCAACTCCTCTACCGTCACCCCGGCCAGCGCCGACGCTGCCGGGTAGCGCTCCCAGAAGGCCAGTGCGGTCTTTCCGAACTCCTCGCTGAAGTAGGTCAGATACGCCGGATGCGCCTGTGTGAGAAAGGCGTGCAGCCGGTTCTTGACCCGCGTCTGCTCCTCCACCAGCCCCCGGCGGTAGTGAACTGCCTGGATCAGCGCCCACTGGAGTTCGTCAACGTCGGCATCGGGCAGGGTGAAGTACTGCTTGGCCGTGATCCGTGCCACGGCCAGGGCGTCGTTGCGGTCCGTTTTGTTTACGCTGTCCCGTTCCTTTTTCGTCAGGTAGGCATTCGCAAACTTCACGATGTAGCCACGGCCCAGGAGGTACGTCGCCAGGGCTCTGCCAAGTCCGTGCACGTCCTCCAGCCCGAAGACTACCCCTTTGCCCTGCGCCCGCTTGTGAATCGCCTCCAGCCACTCAGGAAAGGCCGTTATCTGGTTCGCCACCTTCAGAGCCTTGCCCATCGGGTCGCCGAAGCAGTCCATCATCATCCCCACATGGGCCGATTTGTGCACATCGACCCCCACGTACACATAGGCATCCCTCCGAAACATGCCGTTTCCTCCGTTGCTGTGTTGTTGCACCAGCCCACCCCGGCAGAAGCAGAAAGTCTGTAAACTGCGTTCGAAACGCGCTTGGCATGACGCCAGCCGTACTGACACGAATAACACGATCTCCCTGCTTCCACCGGCGTAGCACCGGCGCTATGCTGCGTGATCTATGCCGTTGTCAAGCTGCGCCGCCCGGTTGCCGTTTCCGTCGCTCCTGCTGCTCCTTGACCCATTTCAGCGCAGTCCGAGCCCCAATCGACCGTGCCTTCCTGCGAACCTTCTCGTCGAAGTCCTTCAGTGCCAATCCGGTCTGAGCCAGGCTTACCAGTCCCGCCATGGCCTGGTTCTGGTCCGCCCCCCGTAGCGCCGCATAGCTCACGGCGAGGCCTGCGGCCAGTTCGGACAACTTGCGCATGGTGCTGCTCCGCACGCAGATTCACGCCCCGATCACCTGGGGGCCGTCACCTACCGGCAGATCAGCGAGCCTGTTCCACCACTCCGCCACCTTCCAGCGCGTTTTCTGGCTTGCCGTACCCGGCTCTTTGACTACGAACCACTTCAGCAGGCAATACTGCCAGATGGCCTGCAACTGCACCAAGCCTTCGCTCCACCCATCCACGAACACATCATCTGTTCCCGTCCGGGTCAGAAACTCACTGAGGGCCTCCCGCCCGATCTCGGTTTAACCCGGAGCACCTTCTGAAACAGCGGCTTGCCCTGCTTGTCGGTGCCAACCTGACCCTTCCAGCCTTGCTCCAGCCAGAGCATCGGCAGGTAGTGCGTGAACTCGCCTTCGGCTAGTGCGGCAAGGTGCCCCTTGTCCCGCAGCTCCAGGGTCTTGTCATAGACCCGGAGGTAGACCGTTCCGGACCGCTTGCCGACGGTGAAGGCGTTCATGTAGTCGCCGGTCGAATAGGTCTGGACGCACTTGCCCCGGCTGACCGCGTTCCCGACCACGATGCCCCCATCCTGGAAGCAGAGCCCGAACGCCTCCCATGTGACGCCGGTCAGGTCCACGTGCAGGTCGACACGGTTCGCCCGTTCTTGTGGGGTTCCCGTGAAGAGGGGCTCGACAGACTCACGCTGCATGGCAGCCAGCCTTACCGGCCCGATCTCCCGGAGAAACTCGGCCCGGGGCTGAATCCATAGTTCTGGCTGGTTCTTCCCCCGGCCTACGAGGAAGGCGTCACACTTGGAGTTGCTGACGTGGTACGTGTAGCCCTTGACCCCGCCGGTGCGGTTGACAAAGACGTCCTCGCCGAACAAGCGGAACCCGGGGAATTCGGCTGGGGCATCGTCCTGCTGCGCCTCGGCCTTCAGAAGCCCAAGTGCCTCCAGGATGTCGGGGCGGAGTTCGCCCTGGTATGTGGTGTACAGGGCGTCTACCCCAGAGGCCACCACCTGGACCTGACTGGGATCAAACGGGGCCTGTCCCCCCTCGTTAGGTTCGCTGCATTTTGCGGGGCCCGTAATACAGGGTTCGGGCCCCTTGGGTCTGGTCACCGTCCTCACCACCTAACAGTTTGCTTGCCGTACATCGTGCGTTGCACGGCATACACTATCGCAAGCATACCGCACAAGTGCATACACGTCAACAGTAAATGCGTGACGTACATGCGCTTTGTGCTATACTGTTCGCGGAGGTGGCATTCTTGTCGCTGTTTGGCGCCTACATCAAACACATAAGGACGGAGAAGGGCTTGACTCTACGTGGCGCCGCTGAGCTCATGGGCGTCGACCCATCGTCACTCAGTCGCCTTGAACGCGGAGAGGTTGTGAGCCCGTCGGAGGAACTACTGGTTAGCATGGCCACGGCCCTGGACCGCGCCAAGCCCGAAGTCTACTTGGCTGCCGGGCGCATCACCCCTGGCCTTGCCTCCAAGCTTGAGCAAGGAATGCCCATCGGGCTGTTTCACCTAGCCAAGTTTCTAGATACCCTTGAGCGGGAAATGGCGGACGCGCTTACACCAGCCGGATCAACTCCACTAATGCAACACCTCAAACCAGGTGACGCCGAAACCGTGCAGAATTTCAACGACGCCCTGTTTCACCTCTCTGAGATCACAGACGGCATACTTCAGGGTTCGGTGACTCCATCTCAGTTCGGACACGTAGTTGAGAACATTCGCCAACTTAAGCTCGCTCTTCTGGACAAAGGAGAACCAAGCGGCAAGTCGGAATCGTCCACTCTGAGCAATGAGGAAACGCCCTAGACACTAGGGCGTTTCGCATTGTGCTTGTGGTCTACGGTTGGTCAGGCTGATCCCGACCCTGAATGTAGCGTCGTATGTCGGGCCTGTCGACCATGCGCGTGTAATGCGGTAGCGAACTCATCTGGCGCCACACGGTCCCGAAGTCATCAGGCGAAATCTCGCTGCCTGGCGAGAACTCGCAATCACTTAACTTGGCATCTGAAACTTCATCCTCTTGCATGAGGACCACAGCATCAGGGTAAATCGCAATTTGCCGCCGGCACCACTCCCCCTCAAACTCCATGTACTCTAGTACGCCTTCGTACTCCGCCCTAAAGCACTTCAACAAGCTATCCATGGTATCTCCTAGCCCAGCCGATCTGCTGAGTCCAGAATTGCCTGCGGGAGATGCAAAGAGGCAGGGATGACCTCGATAGAGATAAGTCGCCATTCCTTATCGAATTTGACGTTAACCATCGCGCCACCGATGTCATTGGGAGGAATTGGGTAAGTGTGCTTCACCCCCCCGGGCTCTATGGGCCTCAGTCGGATGGTAGCAGCATCGACGCTTGGGTCTAGAGTAACCTTAATCATCGTCACGCACTTCCCCTCTCAGTTGGCCTGTTCCAAGGAACACTTAGTCGATTGTCGGACCTCTTCTCGCCTTGACGTTGTGGACATATTCCTTCGTGACGTTCCCAATCACAGTAATGACTTGGACTCCCTTGGTGGCGATGAAAACCCGCAGGCTTGGATTCCAGTATCCGACCTGACTCCGGCCGCCCTGGGTATAGTTGAAGCACTGGGTTCCCTTCACGTCGTTGACAATGTCTCTGATGTCCTCTTCAAACAAACCATGGTCCATGGCTTCATCGAGCGCGTGAGGACTGAAGATTAGCTCTGCCCCAGTCGCTCGGCCATAGACTATCGTTGGGGAACTGGGGCTGGCTGCGGGAGTCGTCATCGTTATTGGTGTTCCGGTTGTGGTCACGGGGGTAACCATCGTGGTCGGGCTGCTTGGCGAGGCAGCAGGAGTAGTCATCGTAACCGGAGTCCCGCTAGACGTAACCGGGGTCACCGTTGTGGTTGGAGCACTTGGCGCTTCTGCCGTTGTTATAGTAGTGACAGCTTTGCCAACGGCTTCCCCCGCAGTACCAAGGAGTTCCTGTCCCGCTGGGGTGACAGAAACAGCAGCACCAGTTAAGAGGGCTGCAACACCCATCCATATTAGAGGCGCTGCCACAGCGATGTGGCCAGTTGGATCAACGTAGTTGACCGGGTTGTTTCCAACGTATACATACAGGTTCTGGGTCCAAGGCTGCCATTGGTTCCCAGGGTACGTATCCTGCCGTTATGAACCACCAGGCGGTTGTCGCTGAAACCGCTATGTAGCTGCCTTCCCAGGGGTTTTCTTGGGTGGTCCTGCTGCGGCCAGGGACCTTGACAGTGAGCCTCTCCGGGCGTGGTTGCGGCCGGTTGCGGCCGCCCCCCCAAGCGGGCCGGCCTGGCGAACCAGCCTACCACGCCCGGTCTCACTGTCAAGGCCGCCTTGTGTGGGTGGTCTGGTCGGTACGGTAGCGCTACAGGAGCGGTTAGGACAGGGACCGGCGCCGCTCCCCCTCCGGGGAAACGCGGCATCCGGTCCTCTGCCTTCTACGCGGCCCCCGGGCCTTCCTGCGCCCCGAGCGCCTTTGCCCCCAACTTCTGCCGTTTCATCAGGCTGTAGAATCTGCGTGCCTGCGCACGCATGAGCGAGAGCAGTGCCTTCTTCCGCACCTTTCGGTCCTGCTTCTCCTTCGGCAGCTTCGCCTGGTCGCCCAGGCACTTGTCAAAGTAGGCCTTCGCCTCCGGGTTGCGGGGCTCCTTCGTCTTGTGGTGGATCACCAACTGCGTCGAGGCGATCCGGTGAAACAGCGCCATGAGTTCCCGCCGCCCGAACTGGGAGCGCAGGCGGGTTTCGTGGTCGCCGGTGCCCATCACCACCGGGGCGATCCCTGCGTAGGCGAGAAAGTGGTCCACCTTCGGGAACCGGGTCACGTCGCCCACCAGGGCGATCAACTCGGCCGACATCACCACATCAATCCCCGGTATGTCGGTAAGCCGGTAGTCCGTCAGGTTCACAAGCCGCTCAAGCTGCTTCCGGCCTTCGCTGAGTTCTTCCTCCAGGTGGCGGAGTTCTCGCACCGCTGAGCGGATCAGGTAGTCACGTTCTGCCTGAAAGCCCCTCGCCTCTGCACCTTGACAGGCGGAAAGGATCTTCTCGGCCTGCTTGTACCCCAAGGCGAAGTGGCTGACCTCCCGGAGGAACTGCCCCAACTCCTCCATCGTCACGCCGGCCAGGGTCGACGCTGCGGGATAGCGTTCCCAGAAGGTGAGCGCTGTCTTGCCGAATTCCTCGCTGAAGTAGGTGAGGTAGGCCGGGTGTGACTGGCTCAGAAAGGCGTGGAGCCGATTCTTGACCCGAGTCTGCTCCTCGACCAGCCCTTTACGGTAGTGTACCGCCTGGATCAGCGCCCACTGGAGCTCATCCACGTCGGCATCCGGCAGCGTGAAGTACTGTTTGGCCGTCGTCCGTGCCACCGCCAGGGCGTCGTTGCGGTCCGTCTTGTTTACGCTGTCCCGTTCCTTTTTGGTCAGGTAGGCGTTCGCAAACTTGACGGTGTAGCCACGGCCCAGGAGGTACGTCGCCAGGGCTCTGCCAAGCCCGTGCACGTCCTCCAGGCCGAAGATGACCCCTTTCCCCTCCGCCCGCTTGTGAATCGCCTCCAGCCACTCAGGGAACGCTCCGACCTGGTTCGCTACCTTCAGGGCCTTGCCCATCGGATCGCCGAAGCAGTCCACCATCATCCCCACATGGGCCGACTTGTGGACATCGACCCCCACGTACACATGCGCATCCCTCCGAAACATGCTGCGTCCTCCGTTGCTCTGTTGTCTGCACCATTCCACCCCGGCAGAAGCAGAAAGTCTGTAAGCTGCGTTCGAAACGCGCAGGGCATGACGCCAGCCGTACTGACACGATGAACACGATCTCCCTGCTTCTACCGGCGTGGTCGCCGGTGCTGTGCTGCGTTCTCTGCTATGCGGTTCTCAAGCTGCCTTTTCGCTGCCATCCCTCTTGTTCTGCCAGCCAGTCCAGGGGTATCCGGGTCCGCCAGGAGCGCTTCTTCTTGTCCATCCGCTCGGCATAGGGCTTCGTGACAAACTCGGCCTGGATCAGCGCCACGGTCCTGTGAATCGCCTCGCCCTGGCTGAGCCCTTCCAGAGCGCCCAGGCTGGCCGTCACACCTGCGACCAGTTGGGCCAGCTTGCGCTTGTTGCTGGACTTCTGACAAACCCGTGCCCCTATGGCCTGCGGCCCTTCGAGCACCTTCAGGTCGGCCAGTTTCACCCACCACTCGGCCTTCTTCCACCGGGTCTTTTGCTTCGCCTCACCAGGAACCCGCACCACGAACCACTTGAGCAGGCAATACCGCCAGATGCTGTCCAGGAGCGGCAGGGCGTTGTCCCAGGTCTCCACGAAGGGCTCACCGCCCGTCCACTGGCGAAACTGCTTCAGCGCCTCCCGGCTCAGTTCGAACTCGACCCGGATCACCCGCTCGAAGACCGGCTTGCCCTTGTCGTTCTGGCCGGTCTGGCCCTTCCAGCCGTGGGCCTTCCAGATCTCCGGCAGGTAGTGGGTCACTTCGCCTTCGGCCAGCGCCGTCAGGTGGCCTTTGTCAGCTAGCTCCTGGGTCTTGTCGTAGATCCGCAGGTAGGTGGAGCCGGTCCGCTTGCCGACGTTGAACCCGGTCAACTTCCCCCGCTTGGAGACGGGCTGCACGTCCTGCGCCCGGTAGGTAGCGTTTACGACTTCCATACGGTCACTGAACACCCGCACGTCGAACGCATCCCAGGGCACTCCAGCCAAATCGACATGGAGATCCAGGCGGTTAGCCCGTTCCTGGGGGATGCCCATAAACAGCTTGGCAACCTCCTGCCGCTGGATTTCCACCAGCTTAGCAGGCCCCATCTCCTTCAGGTACTCGGCCTTGGGCTGGAGCCAGAGCGCAGGCTGATTCTCGCCGGCGCCGACGAGGAACGCGTCACACTTGCTGTTGCTGACGTGGTACTTGTAGCCTCGCACCCCTCCCCGCTGGTGAACAACGATGGGTTCACCGAATAGGAACAGATCCGGCCAGTGTACTGGAGCATCATCCGCTTGGGCTTCGAGCTTCAAGGATTCGAGTCCGTCGCGTAGCCAGGGCCACAGATCGCCATCATATGTGGTGTACATGGCGTCGCTTCCCCACGCTACCACCTGCACCTTGTCGGGCTGGAAAGGGGTCTGTGCCTCCTCGGTAGGTTCGTTGCACTTTGCGGGGCCCGTATTACAGGGTTCGGGCCCCTGACCCTTGCTCATCTGACTGTCACCCCCTTGTTGTTGTCATCACATCGACGTTGGCGTAATCGCACCGTATCTAGAACTTACCATGTGTTGACGGTTTCGTCAACACTATTGTTACGTGCACACCAACCTGTGCTATACTGAGCGAGAGGTGACGCACATGCCGCTATTTGGAACCTACCTGAAACACTACAGAAACGAAAAGGGCCTGTCGCTTCGACGATTGGCTGAAGAGATCGCCGTCGATCCTTCCATCCTCAGTCGCGTCGAGCGTGGTGAAGTCGCGAACCCCTCCGATGAATTGCTGGAGAAGCTGCCGCAAGCCATCGGTCGACCCAGGAACGAGGTGTACTTGGCTGCTGGCAGAATCACTCCCGAGCTAATAACGGTCCTGGAAAAGGGCATGCCGTTTCTACCAGAGCAAACCGCGAAGGTCTTAGGAATGCTGGAAGGCGAACTTCACCCCATAATGACAGCGCCAGGAGCTCCGACACTCGCAGAAAAGATGACTCCGACAGACGCGGCGACGATGAGTCACATCCAGAGCGTGTATACGACCCTAGGAGAGCTGGCTGTAGCGTTGGAGCAAGGGCTCATAAATCAGGAGCAATTCCGACATGCTGCCGAGCTTATAAGGCAACTGAAGCTGGCTCTTCTGGCCAATCCAACGGAAAAAGAGACGCCCTAGTGCAGGGCGTCTCTCCATTTCCCCGGAGCCTAATGGCAAACACACGGTGGCGGATAAAAGTGACTTGGATGACCTTAGGGCGCCTCCCTGGAGTTGAACGCTTAGAACGTTTCCTCGGAGTCTCACGGAAGGTGCCCGACCCCTAAGATCGTCTGCGGGTTAGTTCAGAGTGAACCAAGAGGCGCAACTTGGGGAGCACCGCCTCCAAAGCGGTGTTGTCATACCATGGCGCCTCCTGCCAGAAGCGGTTGTAGTCTTTGAGCTGGGAGTAAACGGTCACTAGTAGTTGTGATGGTAAATCATCCATCCGTTTAGTCCCCTGAATGACCTCGTAGAGGATGTCAAAGCAGATCACCGGTTGCCCATCGACGAGCATTCCCGAACACAACTCTCGAGCCAACTCGATCTCAGAGACTTCGTGCGCCGTGAAGTCGTGATGCAATTGGCTCGCCCCCTACTTGGTTAGGTCGATGATTCTCTGGATAATCTTCCCCGGGTTAGCCGACGTGGAATTCGTCACACGTATCCCCTCAATCACCAGTTTTTTGAAGCCCTGGGCTTTTGCAGCCTCGGTAATCTGTTTCAGCAAGCTTACGAAGTCCCTTGCACCGACCACGTTTGCCGCATTGGACCCTTCAGCATAGATGGTGACATTCTTGAGAGTCAATGTGCCCTTCGCTACCTGTGTTTCAGCCAAAGCACCAACCTTGAGTCCGTTCGCCGCCACAAACCAGGTTTCGAAGAGCTGTCCGTGAATAAACGGTCCGTACCCCATCAACACTTTAGGACAGCCGGGAGCTGGGTTAGGTTCGGCCTTACAACCAGACAAGTCTGTCAGGTGTTCCCAATCTACCATCCGGTCCTTCGACTCGCGAAGCACCTTTCGGGCAAGTTTCTGAGCCCTCTCGAAATTCGACACAATGGGCTCGGTAGAGGTATCCGGGTCCTGTTCTGGAATCGGAGGATCCCCAGAGCTTATGTCGTGGACGAACTTCCCGGCATGTCCCGTCGGATCTACATAGTTCACTGGGTTATTGCCGACGTAGACGTAGAGATTCTGGGTCCACGGCTGCCACGGGTCACCCTTGTACGTATCCTGCCGTTATGAACCACCAGGCGGTTGTCGCTGAAACCGCTATGTAGTTGCCTGTCCAGGGGTTTCTTGGGGTGGTCCTGCTGCGGCCAGGGACCTTGACAGTGAGCCTCTCCGGGCGTGGTTGTGGTCGGCATGCGGCCGCCCCCCCTTCAGGGGGCCGACCTTGGCGAGATAGCCTACCACGCCCGGTCTCACTGTCAAGGCCGCCTTGTGTGGATGTCCAGGTCGGACCGTTAGCGCCTCCAGGGGCGTTTCGCTGGGACCGGCGCCGCTCCCCCTTCGGGGTAACGCTGCGTCCGGTCCCAGCCTTCTACGCCACCCCAGGGCCTTCCTGCGCCGTCCGCTCCCGGGCCGCGAGTTTCTGCGCTTTCATCAGCTTGTAGAAGCGGATCGCTTGCTGCCGCATCAGCGACAACAGCGCCTTCTTCCGCACCTTGCGGTCCTGCTTCTCCTTCGGCAGCTTGGCCTGCTCACCGAGGAGCCGGTCGAAGTACGCCCTCGCCTCTGGGTTGCGAGGTTCCCCGGTGTTCCGGTGTACCACCAGTTGCGTCGAGGCAATCCGGTGGAACAGGGCCATGAGTTCCCGCCGGCCGAACTGTGAGCGGAGCCGGGTTTCCTGCTGCCCTGACCCGAATGTCACCGGGGCGATCCCGGTGTAGGCGAGGAACTGGTCCACCTTCCGAAACCGGGTCACGTCGCCCACCAGGGAGATCAACTCTGCCGCCATGACCACGTCAAAGCCGGGGATGTCCGTCAGGTAGTAGTCAGTCTGGCCGACGAGCCGCTCCAGTTGCACCCTCGCTTCGGCGATCTGCTCGTCCAGGTGCCGCAGTTGCCGCACCACTGACCTCACATGAACGTCACGTTCTTCCTGGTATCGCCGGACCTCCGCACCTTGCACGGCGGAAAGGATGTGCTCTGCCTGCTTGTACCCCAGGGCAAAGTGACTGCCCTCCCGCAGGAACTGCGCCAGGTCATCCAGCGACACCCCGGCCAGGCTGGATGCGGCCGAGTAGCGCTCCCAGAAGGCCAGCGCCGTCTTGCCAAAGGGTTCGCAGAAGTACGTCAGGTACGCCGGGTGCGCTTGCGTCAGGAACGCATGCAGTCGGTTCTTGACCCGCGTCTGCTCCTCCACCAGCCCCCGGCGATACTGCACCGCCTGGGTCAGTGCCCACTGGAGCTCATCCACGTCCGCGTCCGGCAGCGTCCAGAACTGCTTCGCCGTGATCCGTGCCACGGCCAGGGCGTCGTTACGGTCCGTTTTGTTGACGCTGTCCCGTTCCGGCTTGGTCAGGTAGGCGTTCGCATACTTCACCGTGTAGCCACGGCTAAGGAGGAAGGTCGCCAGGGCTCTCCCAAGGCCGTGAACGTCCTCCAGGCCGAATATGACGCCTTTCCCCTGCGCCCGCTTGTGGACCGTCTCCAGCCACTCAGGGAAGGCCGCAACTTGGTTCGCCACCTTCAGGGCCTTGCCCATCGGGTCGCCGTAGCAATCCACCATCATGCCCACATGCGTCGCCTTGTGCAAATCCACGCCCACGTAAACGTAGGCGTCCCGCTGAAAGATCATGCTACCTCCATTACTGTGTTGTGTGCACCGCCCACCCCGGCAGAAGCAGAAAGTCCGTACACTGCGTTCGAAACGCGTTAACTACGTAGGCTAACCGTAAAGACACATCAAACGCGATCTCCCTGCTTCTACCGGCGTGGTGCCCGGTGCTCTGCTGCGTTGCCTGCTATGCGGTTTTCAAGCTGCCTTTCCGCTGCCATCCCTCTTGCTCTGCCAGCCAGTCCAGGGGTATCCGGGTCCGCCAGGAGCGGCACTTCTTGCCCACGCGCTCCAGATAGGGCTTGGTCGTGTATTCGGCCTGGACAAGCGCCACCAGCTGGTGAATCGCCTCGCCTTGCGTGAGGCCATCCAGTGCCCCCAGGCTGGCTGTGACACCTGCGGCAAGCTGCGCCAGCTTCCGCTTGTTGCTGGCCTTCTGACACACCCGAGCGGCAATCGCTTGCGGCCCTGCGCCGATCTTCAGATCAGCCAGCGCTTTCCACCATTCCGCTACCTTCCAGCGGGTCTTCTGCTGAGCCGTGCCGGGTACCTTGACGACGAACCACTTAAGTAGGCAATAGCGCCAGACTGCATCGAGGATCGGCAGGGCGTCGTCCCACGTCTCCGCAAAGGGCTTTCCCGGCAGCCAGGGCCGCATCTGCTTCAGCGCATCCCGGCCGAGCTCAAACTCCACTCGGATGACCCGGTCAAACACGGGCTTACCTTTGGCATCCTCGCCGGTCAGGCCTTTCCAACCGTGCTCCCGCCAGATTTCGGGCAGGTAGTGGGTGACCTCACCTTCCGCCAGCGCCCCCAGGTGTCCGTGGTCCGCCAGTTCCTGCGTCTTGTCGTAAACCCGCAGGTAGACAGCGCCAGTCCGCTTTCCCACGTTGAACCCGGTCAGCTTCCCCCGCTTCGAGACAGGTTGCACGTCCTGTGCCCGGTAAGAGGCGTTGACGACCTCCATGCGATCCCCCAGGACACGAACGTCGAAAGCCTCCCACGGCAGCCCGGCCAGATCGACATGCAAGTCCAGCCGGTTCGCCCGCTCCTGCGGAACGCCCTGGAACAGCTTGGACACTTCCTGCCGCTGAAGCTCCTTGAGCCGTTCCGCCCCCACCTCCTTCACGTACTCCGCCCGAGGCTGGAGCCACAGCGCAGGCTGATTCTTGCCGGCGCCGACGAAGAAGGCGTCCACCTTGCTGTTACTGACGTGGTACTTGTAGCCCTTCACCCCTCCCCGCTGGTGAATCACCATCGGCTCACCGAAGAGCATGCATCCGGGCCAGTGGACAGGAGCGTCGTCTTCCTGAGCCTCCAGCTTGAGTGATTCCAGGGCAGCGAGTAGCCAGGGCCACAGATCACCATCATAGGTGGTGTACATGGCGTCGATACCCCAGGCTACCACCTGCACCTTGTCGGCCTGGAGAGGGGTCTGTGCCTCCTCGGTAGGTCCGTTGCACTTTGCGGGGCCCGTATTACAGGGTTCGGGCCCCTGAGCCTTGCTCATTTGACTGTCACCTCCTCGTTTGTGCATGCTACACATCAACGGTGCATATCTTGCACTAACCATACTCTACCTCATTGATGCAGGTCCGTCAATACAGGTGCATAACATTCATGTGCAAGACCGTCTATAGTTGTGTCGTTCTTACATCGGGTGTGCTATACTTCCTGGAGGAGGTGAGCTTCTTGCCGCTGTTTGGCGCATACCTGAAGCATGTTCGAAGTGAAGCCGGATTGACTTTACGGAGTATCGCACAGTCGCTGTCAGTTGACCCATCCTACATGAGTCGACTTGAGCGCGGCGAGGTGGCCAATCCTGCCGACGAAATCCTCGACAAGTTGCCCGACGTACTCAACCGGCCTCGGGAGGAAGTGTACCTTGCGGCCGGACGCATCACCCCCGAGTTTAGCGCAGTTCTGGAACAGGGGATTCCGTACACCTTGACGGAAGCCGCTCCTATGCTTGCCATGATTTCTGACCAGTTCGGTGGCATGTATGTCCAGTTGGGTGGTCTCTATCTTGAGAGCATGTTTAACCCGAGTGATGCCGAGGCCATGGCCCGAATCCATTCAGTCATTACGCACGTGGCTGAACTAGTGCAAGCGATGGAGAAGGGTCGCATCAGCCAACAGCAATTCGATCACGTTACGGAGACAATCAAACAAGTAAAACTTGCGCTTCTTTCTGCGGCAGTACAAAGCGAAACGCCCTAGGCATATGCCTGGGGCGTTTTCATTGGTGTCACGGTTCTACCAACGGGTCTTCAACATGGTAATCCGACAGTTCAATGCCGTATCGCCTCCTCAACTGAGTCGCCAAGTCCTCGACGTACCTCTCGGCTGCGGAAACGATCGAATGCCCCCCTGCCAAAACGGGGCCATTCATCCAAGGAGATTCCAGGCTCCACCTCTCCTCGCCATCTTGAACAAATCCCACCAATGGGCCGTCCGCATAATCTATGGAAACATATTGGAAGTTGCGGACATGCCCGGATCTCATATCCCGTAGCCAGTCAACTAGGTCAAGACCCAGTTCCATCAGCAGGACACCCGGTTCTTCGAAGATGGGCCTACCGTTGACACAAATGGTCAAAAAACCTTCAACGTCGGCGAGCACTTTCCGGTTCTTCGACGCTACTAGCCTGGGGTCTGGGCAACTAGCCTCGCTGATCGTGAACCTGAACTCTACTTGACTGGAAATGCTGTCCATATCTTACCATCCGTTCCTACGATGACTTGAATGGCTCGTTCACCCTTGGTCCCAATCTCTCGCCCAACGTCAACAATCACCTTGAACGAGTCCGGCCGATTGTTGGCCAAGAACTGGGCATTCGAGGATTTGAGCGCCTCCTTAATCCACGTGCTTACCTCTGCTGCATCATCCGTAGCGAACTTCGCCCATCTGCCCCCAGCGCTAGCTAGGTGCTTACTCGAAACAGTGAAATCTCCGGCAGTATCCGCCGCTTTGAATGCTGCCTGGGATGCTTGGCTCACAGTACCCGACCATTCCGATGTCGTGGTTAGCATGCTGAGTCCACTGAACGCCGCATCGATTGTTGCAGCATTTGCGGGCATTGCAGTGATCATGCCCGTGGCTTCAATGGCCTGTCCGCATGTCAGTTCCGGCTCGGAAAGGGCTTTGCAGGCCGCATACGCCTGCTCGACTAACCAGGTAGCAGCTTCCCCAATAGCAGTCACCCAGGTGGGGATATCCTCACCAGGTCCCGAAACTGGTGCTGTGCAGTCGCTCTGACCGGGAGCGCAAACGTCATGCCCTGTCGGGTCAATCCAGTTGACCGGATTATTCCCGACATAAACGTACAAGTTTTGTGTCCACGGCTCCCACGGATTCCCTTTATAGGTATCCTGCGTCAAGAACCGCCCCATCTGTGCGTTGTATACACGGGCGCCCATGAAGTAGAGCCCAGTCACATCATCGCGCACCGATGACGTGAATGTATAGCTGTTGATCAGCTCACTACTGGACCCCTCAATCACGCCAAACGGATCGTAGGTATACCAGTTGGAGATCTTGGCGGTATAATCCACGACCTCCACCGTGCTGCCCAGGTGGTCGGTAATGTGGGTATCAGCCTTCAACTCCCGGCCGCGAATACGTAGCGAATACAGCGGAGCCGGGCTTCCCGGAAGGGTGATGTACCACACATGGTTGGACCCGTGGCCGCTGTTCTCAGAGACTACGGTCTGCCCGTCATACTCGTAAACCACTCGGTCCCGATACCCGCAGCCAGGGTAGACTGACCAAGCATCGATCATGCGGCCGTCGCCGTCGTTTGTGAACTCGCGGATCTGATCGTAGCAGGCGCCAGCGGCGTTTTCGATCGCCACCCTGTTTGGACGTTCAGCTGCGTCGTACGTGTAGAAGGTGGCGTAATCACGCCCGCCCTCCGTATTCTCAGGGAAGTAATATTGTTCGTTCTGGAAAGTGCCCGTGGCACTGTAACTTATGTTCCTCTGACCGCCGTTCGGCCCCACCTGCTCATAGAGAGGGGCAAACGCGCCGGAGGCATACAGGATGTGGCTGTCGTAAGGGTCGTACCGCTTCTCCAGGCTCACCACAGTTCCCGCCGGCGTCTTCCAGCGGAGTTTGCCGTCGACCGTTGTATTGCCGGCGTTCAGGCGGTTACCGGCTGCATCGTACTCGTATGAGTACGTCTTCAGCGACTTGTAGGTATCAGTGTCGTGGTAATTGGCCAGCCGGTAGAGCTTGTCGTAGGTGTACGTAATCGTTTGGGTGCCGGGTAGTTTATTCGCCGAGGTGGCAATGGAACTATGCCACGTCAGGGTGGCCTCTCGGACGTTACCGGGGTGGTCATACCGGTAAGCGCCGGACCACCAAGTCTTTGTGCCATCCTTGCTCTTCCACTGCCGCGTCGCCAGCCGATCTGTGGTCTCCCCCGAAGGCAGGTTGTAGTAGGTGTTCGTCAGGTTGGCTGTCGGCAGCGAAATCGTAGTGTTATGCCCATTCGCATCGTACCCGAACTGAGTCGTATAGCCCACGGGGTCGCTGATCGTATTCAGGCGGCCGTTCTGGTAGGTGTAGGTTACCCTGCCCAGGCTGAACTCCAAGGCAGTGCGCCGGCCTACGGCGTCGTACTCATACCCCACCTGATCGACTAATCCACGCACAGAGACCGGCCTGCCCATGGCATCGTAGCCGTACCATGTGTTTCCATACTCGTCTGAGCGCATGAGGCGCCGGCCGCCCGCATCCACAGAGAAGCGAACATCGGACAACTGGTCGGTGGTGTTGGCGTAGTGGACCTGTACGTTATGATGGCCGGCGTCATAGCCGTACTGGACCGTGATTCCGTCTGGGCGCTGTTCGCTCAAGAGGTCGCCTGACGGGCTATAGCTGTAGTTCGTAGCCCGGTTGATTCCGAGGATCGACGTCGTCTCTTTGACCAGGCGCCCAAGGCTGTCGTATACATACGTATCAGGCTGGCCGTCCTCCCAACTGCCGTCACTGGCCTGCCACAGCCGCGGATAACCTGCCTTGAAGACCTTCTGCTGGTTGCCGACATCGTCGTATTCATACTCGGTCGGTGTACCCAGAGCGTCGGTGACGAACCGCAGCCTGCCTAACTTGTCGTAGTCATACGCAGTGACGTATCCGTTGCCGTCGGTCATCGTCCGGACCTTGCCGTTGCGGTCGTAAGTGTAGGCCTGCATTTGACACACAGTGCCGGTGCCCACGCAATCCGGATGAACCGTGGCGTCCGTCGCTGCCAGCAGAGCGTATGAGGGCAGCGGCTCCTTCACCGACCGCACCAGGTTGGCCAGGTAGTACGTTGCCGACACCCGGTAGGCGCTTGCCCCCGGGTTATCGAACAAGGCTGCCGGTCCCTTCAGCATGGCAGTTGCGTTACCAACCGCGTCATATTCGACGCGCTGGACGGTCTGATCCGGGTTCAGGGTGGCGGTTGGCCGATACAGCGCATCGTAACTGTACCGGGTAACCAGGCCGTCCTGGGACTCGATGGAGGTGAGCTGAAGGCCTATATACGTAGAGCGGACCACCCCGCCGTCTGGTCCGGTCACAATGGTTGGGCGGCCTGCCGCATCGTAGGCCACGGCCGTCCGGAGCCCCGCGCGGGAGACGGAAACGCCAACCTGGCCTGAAGGATCGAGGACCACGGTTTCCTGGCTGCCGTCCGGGTAGGCCGTACGAATTACCCGGTCAAGGGGATCGAATGTCCGGGTTAATGGCACCGCCGATGCCCCCGGTTCGTGCAGTTCGCTCTCGCTGACGGGCATGCCGTCCTGGTACCCGAACGTGCGCTGGAGCCGCGTCACGCTCCCGGTGACCGGATTGTAGACGTCCTCATAGATCGCCTCAACATCCCATTGAGCGTTGTACACGAACGACTGTACATGCTGGTTGGCCTGCGAAATGGTGGCGATCATGCCGGAATTGCCAGGGTGATACGTGTAAGTGGTGGTATTGCCCAGGGCATCGACGGTCCGCTCCACGCGCTTTGGCCCAGACGCGGTGTAGAATACCTGGGTTTCGTTGCCCTCAGGGTCGACCGACTTCCAGAGGTCGTTGGGGCCGGCGTTGTTGGTGCCCTCGGAGCCGCCATAGTAGTGGCGGGTAATACGGCTGTTGACGCCGGGCGCCGTCAGGTCGGTACCCTGCTCCTCCACTTCCACCACGTTGCCGCGTCCATCAAACCGGGCGGTGGTCACCAACCCGAGCGGGGAAGTCGCGGTGATACTCCACTCACCGGCCGTCTGCGAATAGGCATATATCCAGGGAGCAGGAACTGCCAGTTTGCTCTGTTCCGCGTCCGTCAGACGAGTCAGCCAACCGTACTGGTTGACCTCGAACAGCGTCCTGCCGCCGTGCGGGTCCGTGATGCTGACATGTCCGCCGTCGTAGGCGACCCGCGTCTGATTGCCCATACCGTCGGTCCATGAAGTGATCCTGTCAGACCGGTCGTAGGCTACGGCCACCCACCGCCCGGCAGGGTCAATGACACCGAGCAGCAGGCCGGTCGCATCGTAGTCGTAGGTAGTGACATCGCCGACCGCGTCCCTGACTTGAGCCAGGCGCCCTGCCTGATCATATCCGTACTGCACAAAACGGTTGGTCGGATAGTTGACCTGAACCAGTCGGTCGCCGGCGTCGTACACGAACGTGAAGGATCGACCGGCCCCATTGGTAACCCGGTAAAGCTGGCCGCGGCTATTGTACTCGTAGGTCAACGTATTGCCTGTCCGGTCTCGGATCTGCGTCAGGACGCCCGCGGCGTCGAACTTGTACTCGGTCTGGTCCGGCTGCCGCAGGATGTAGAACCCGCCCGAGTACGTCACATCCCAGTGGTAGCGCGGTTCATCAGACACCCAGTAGCCGGTCTGGCCGCCGTTACGGAAGCGGTGTTCCGTGCCGTCACCTTCGGTAATGATCAGGGAATGACCACGGTCCTCCAGGCGCCACTCGGTGTTCAGCCGCCAACCGCCGCCCAACAAGCCATCAGCTGTCCCCTGGCTATTGTAGGTCCGACGCAAAACATTGGCCAGCACTGGCCCGGGGAGAACGGCGTCGGTGGCCTGCAGTACCATGTTGCCGTTTTGCAGGTTCACAAACCCGCTGGCCCCAGGTGCACCCACAGGCAGCATGGTCCAACGGTCGTCGACCCCCAGCCTGCGGATGGGGGCGGCCACGGCACCCACGGCGGGAGACCTGGGACCGGTCACTGCATCTACCATGGTTTCGACCTGGTAGTAATAGGTCAGGCCTTCCGTCAGACCGCTGTCTACATAGAACCATGAGGTGACGGGCTGGGTGTTTACAGCCAACCAATTAACCTGGTCGGTGGAGCGGTAGACCCGGTAACCGGCATTCGGGGTGCCGGTCGGGGTCCAGGCCACGGCTATACGGTTATCCCGCTCCGTTATGGCCCGAACGCCGGCAGGTGCCGCCGGGCCGGTCTGCCCGGAAGCGGTGACTGAAACTGGATCAGTCAGTGCACTGACCAGACTGGCGGCATTGACGGTCGCAACTTGATACGTGTAGGTCTGGCCGGCCGTCACCGTGTCAGTCCACTCGTTAGTCGCGACGGTTTGCACCGGAGTGCCGTTTCGAAGCACCCGGTATGTCAGCCCGAACTGGTCGGCCACGCTGGGTGAACGGGGCCATTGCAGTTGCACCTGGCCGCCGCCCAGCGCCGCTGCTATAAGGTGGGCCGGTGCTAGTGGTACACCCAGCGCTGCAGTATTGGAGGGAGTGCTGCGCACGGTGGCCGTCGTGGCCGCAACGCGATAGTAATACGGCCCGCCGGCCGGAGGCGTGTGATCGAAGGTCAGCGCCGCCGTGGCGCCGATCGTCACCGCGTCGGTAAACCGATCATTGGTAGCCCGCTCTACCACATAGGTAATCGGCGGTGTCGTCATGCCGTCCAGGACAGAAGCGCGGGCAGGGGCCCAAGTCAATCTGGTCGTCGTGGCGCTGACGGCCCCGGCGCGCAGGTTTGCCGGCGAGGTCAGTACACCGTCGGTCACATAGACGTCGACACTACTGTCCTGCCAGTTGCCGGCCAAATCGTACACCCGCGCAGTCAATCGATGGCGCCCTGCCGGGACACCGGATAGATCGACCTCGCCGGAATACTGGCCCGCCTCGTGCGCATGGACGGTGCTCGCCTTGTTTCCGTCCACCAGCAGGTCGATGCGGGAGAGCGAGCCTGGGTCGAGGTTATCCAGGTAGTCCGACACGTTCACTGAAACCGGTACCGTACCGGAGACGGACGTACCGAGGGTTGGTGACACGATCGCCCCTGTTGGTTTTGTCGTGTCGGCCGTCAACTCCACAAACATCCGCGGGCCGCCGTACGACCAACTAGCTCCATCCCAGCTTCGGACCTTAAAGTAAAGAGCGTTGCCTGTGCCGTTCACGTCTGCGATGCGAAGCCGTACACCTTTATTGGGGAAACCATCCAACCACCGCTGGGTCAGTTCGGTCATGTTGACAATCATGTTGGCGCCCTGCAGGCCACCGTCGATGTAATCCTTGGGGTAGACAGGAAAGTCATCCTTGAGTAGCAGCGCCTCAGGTGGCAATTCGGGACAGGTCTGGGCAGTGCAGACCTCGCCGCCGGGTGTCCAGGTCTGATCCTGGGGGTCACCGGGAGTATTCCAGCGTGGCTGGTCCCATGTGACCATGTTCATGTGCCAATCACGAACCAGAGGTTCCGCGATCAGTTCCATCTTGCATTGGGAAGCCGGGACACCTGTGCAGGGCGTCGGAGAGGAGAGCTCGCTGTTAACCTTCATCAGCAGGGACGAGAACGTCACTTGCATGGGCGTACCCATGGTCGGTGAACCAGCCACCCCACGGAGTTGTGTCAGGTCGAACTGCAGTAAGTTGTACCGCGTATTCCCGCTTTTTAGGTATAGGTCGCTGGCAGCACTACTCGGGGATGTCTGCCCCTGCCAGATTTGCGCCCACATGCCAGAATCCGTGGAATTGAATTGAATGTAGAGATCGGGGTCAACCGTGACCGGCCAGGCGCGAGTTGGGTCCTGCAGCCACATCGGATCCACTTGGAGATCAATGGCGTATTGCTCCTCCCCAGTCTGCACCAGCGCTAGCGCCACATCGTCGGTGCGCACGCCGGCCCCATCGATGGCGAATGGGGCCTGCAGCACGGCACCAACCTCGTTAACGGCATCCGTGCGCATCAGCAAAACGGCCCCATCCTCAGCGGAGACTGGGGTCAATCCCTCCAGTTCAAGGGGAAACCGCCAGGTTGTCTTCCCAGAAAAGCGGTCAAGGATGATCTCTTCTTTCACCATGGATGCACCCACGTAGTACCGGTAGCGGTACCCGGCTCCTGGCGGAGCGAACTCTACCTGGTTTTGGCGGACAGTACCATGGAGCGGGCCCTCGGACTCATCGAGGGTCATGGCGACGCGCCGACCGTCAAACTCCACCTGTACGCGCTGGGATCCCGGCGAACTGGTGAAACGGGCAGTCACAGCACCGGCTTTGTTCTTCCAGTTGAACTGCCCCCGCGGCTCCGCCACGATGGTGTTGTCGATAATCTCAAAGACGCCGTCAGGAGTGGCATAGTGAATGGGTGTGGCGGAGAGCTCCATGCGGTACCCCTTGGGCGTCTTGAACACCCGGCTGGTCGCTCCGCGCAGCGCCACAACTTCGTCTGCCGACACAGGCTTCAGTTTGCTCAGGGCTTCAGCACGTCTTTGATCGGCGTTAGGCCTCGCCGGCGGCTCCCGATCAGCCCCTACCGTCTGCCCGCTCGTCCCGCCGGATGCAGGGGCAGCAGCAACTTGCCTGGGGAGGGCAACCAAGCCTGCAACGAATACCGGAAGGAGTACCTGAGCAACCAGGCGCATGAAGCGCATTCTTGACATGATCATGGGTATGTCCTCCTTCAGGTTTAGTGCGCCCATGCCCAGAGTCCCAGGCGGTGCGGGAACGGTTCAACCATTCGCCACAAGCTGGGTCCGAGGTTGAAAAGCGGTCCATGCCACGCGCGTACCCGATAGTAGCCCGCGGGGAAAGTAAGTCCCTGGCGGAAGGTCGTTGCCAAAGTCTTCTCCGGCTGCACTTGGGCGCCGTCGAACCAGACGGTGCCGACTGCGTTCGCCTTCAACAACCCTTCCAGTACGATGCGGTAGGTGTTGGCGGGCACCGTCCCGGAGACTTGCACCAACTGCCAATCCACCGTGCCAAGGATTGGTGCGGAGGCCATGCTTGAGAGTTCATGGCCTTCCCGATCCTGGAAGACAAGGCGCACGACGATGCCGTCGCCGGTCACAGCAGACGTTTTCACCCGGAAGCCTGCGGCCAGGGGTTTCCCGACCAGTCCCGGACCCTGGAAAACGATTTGCCGTAACCCGTCATCGCCGGTTGTGCCGGACCGGGAAACCCGCAGCGATCTGGCCCCGTCCGCTTTGGTTGCGGTATCTGGCACGTAATTGCCTAACCCAACTTGCGCCCACTTGCGGGGGAAGCCCTGCGTATCTGTCACCTCGAGGCTGGGATTGGCTGCACCATTGAAAAGCAGGTCGAGCCGGGTCGCCGTCGTTTGCGTGGCCAGTCCCTCGACCGAGCCGGTAGAGAAACTGGCAGAGGTGGAGCGCTCCAGGTCATATCGGAGGCCATTGCCAGCCCACATGACTGTGACCTCGCCCTGGGGCCCGGCCGTAACCTGGCTGACCGCCGGCTGTCCGGGCAGCGTGAGCTCAATCACGTCCGTCTGGCCGGTACGCTGCAGCGAGTCGAGCAGTTTGACCCGCACTTCGTAGGTTTCCGGCTGGGTGGGCACCGACCAGGCCACCTCGAATGATGCGCCCGGGGTTACGGAACCGCTGCCTGACTGCAGGTTCCATAAGGTCGTTCCCTTGATGCGATACTCAACGCCACCCCATGAGACGGCGGTCTCACTCCTCGCCGTCAGCATGAGCTGTCCACCCGGACCGCTGGTGCTACCCGCCGAGACAGAGAGGCTTCCTACCGGATAAGCGCCCGATACAGCGTTCCCTTCGTTGCTGGCAGTGGGGGACTCTCGCCCCACTCCATCCACCGACCGAACGACATAGAAATAGCGGGTGCCGATGGTGGCTGTGTAGTCCAAATACTCCTGGGCAGCCACGGGAGTCTGGTTCAGTTTGGTATAACCAGATCCACTGATCGTCGAGCGGTAGACGTTATAGCCGGTCGTAGCGCTGGTTGCGCTGGGGTCCCATTGGAGGGAGATGTGATCGGCGTTACCCCAAGCGCCGCGCAGAACAGGCGGTTCGAAGATCAGTTGGATCTGGTCCGTGGCCTGGAACGTGCTGCCGTTCAGGTCGCTGACTTCAACGGTTACCGTACGGGAGCCCCAACCGGATGTCAGGGTCCAGTTACGGCTGGATTGATAGGGCTCCCAGGCCGAAAAGGCCGCGTCCGATTCGTTTTTGAACCGCATCTGAACGGGGTTATTGACGGCAGTCACCGACAAGGCCGCGGGGGCATTAGCCGTCTGCGCCGCCCCGCTGTTGATCTGCAGCGAAACGGTGGGCCTGGATGTATCCAGGGTGATGGTGTCGGTGGCCGTGGCGGAGACGTTGAGGGCGCGGTCCCGGTACTGCACTGCCACTGTCCGCAGACCGTTGGTCGCGGGGATAGTCCGCCACTGCGTGGCCGCATATGCCTCCCAGGTGGTCCATGCCCCGCCGTCCATGGCGAACCGCATCTGATAGATGCCGCCGGCGTCCTGAGCGGGCAGTTCCAGGTAGGCGTTTGAGGTGTTCGTGTAGGTGCCACCCCGGTTGATGGTGAGGGATCCCGTGGGCAGAACCGTATCCACGGTGAACGGCGTAAAGGCCGATGGCGCGGAGGCGATACCTAGATTGTCCCAGGCGGTCACAGACACACTATAGGCACCGTCGGCCGGCAGTGCCGTCGGGAGCGTGTAGCTCGGGGTTGTGCCCACTTTGCGCTTCGAGTCATAAACGATAGCTCCGGCCCCGTCCTTGACAACAACCTGGAAAGCCGCCTGTTGGTCCCCGGCGTTGGGGTCCCCGAAGGTCCAGGTGAACGCGGGGGTTCGGGTATTGGCCCACCCATCGTTTCCGGTGACGATCGGGTTAGAGACACTGGGTGCGCCAAATAGCAGTCTGGCAAACCAGGTGGTATTACCCCAGGTTAAGTCAATGCTCGTATACGGAGGACCAATCCGTGCAGCAAGTGGCGACGAGCCCACTGAGGAAAAGAGTGTGGTATACGGAGTCCATTGATTGGTAGCGCGGTCCCAACTTGCGCTTGCGATGGTGCCATTGCTATAGCCGTAGAAGACATACAGCCGTCCGTCCGGTGCGATGGTCGTTGCTTGGGCGAGTATGGGACTCCTCTCGGGTGCCTGAGCGATCGCTAGTGGTGTGGCGGGACTGGTAGGGGTTACTTCTTTCCACCGCCAAATCGTACCGTCCGCGAGTTGGAAACGGCCGGTCGAGTCATACGTGACGGTGTAGGGGGCGTCACCACACAGGTCGCCGGCCAAACACCAATTGTACTTGGTGCCGGCAGATGAGGAGGCGTATGAACTGCCGCTCCACCGATTGAACCAGTAAAGCGCGCTGTAAACGTAGCTCGCACTCATCTCCCCATAGGCGAGAAGCATGTTACCGTTTGTCCGGTCCGCCGCGATTTCATAGCCATTGACCACGAAAGAAGTATCGAGCGAATAGGTGCTGCCCAGGCTACTCGCTCCGGTGGAGTCGGTTACGGTAACACGCCGATACCTCAGGTATCCGATTGGGTCGTAATTGCTGTTCTGTGAGCCAAGGTCGAAGGCAACATGCACGTACGTGTAGTTGCCCGCGTCGAAGGCCGCCATCTCGGAGCCCATTAGCCACGTGTTTGCATTGCAGATTGACAGCAGGGTTTTGGCGGCACTGTAGGGCTGTTTGTCGAGCCGGTCAGCGGTGAGGGTCGTCCGCCAGTAGTACAGCTCATCGTAATCCCCATTGGTGCAGCTTTTCCCAACGTTGTATTTGCCCCCAACGAGATGCACTGTTCCATCCGGCATGATATCGATGGACGGGTCGACGAGACTGGTGTACCCGGGCGGCATCAAGGACGTGGCCGGAGTAAGCCAGGTCAGTCCGCCGTCCTTACTCACGCGCCATTGGAGCTTGTCGCCCACGACAATCAACGTGCCATCGCTGAGCGTAAAGACCCCCTGGCCTTTCGTGAGACCGGCCACAGCCCTGGTGGTCGGGTCCACCACCACCGGATACTGCCTGTCGGGCGCCGACAGCCACCCCTTGTCCACGGAAAGGGTAATTACCGTACCCTCCGGATTAACTGACGCCGTGACGGGTGACTGGACTCCTGCCGCGTCTTCAGCAATCAATCCGGAGATCTCAAAGACGACCTCGCCCTCGGGGGTCGGACCGAAGAGCAGTTCGCCGGATGGTCCGGACCAGACGGAGAGGTTGCGAAGCTGCATATCGAATTCCCAACGGTTTGCGGCTACGGGGCGGTGTAGAACGATCTCCTCCTTGACCTCCCGCGCGGTTACCGATAATCTCAAGTCGGCGTCGGCCCACAGGCCCGGGTAGGTGAGGTAGCCGTGGCGTTCCGTCGCGACTACCTTGTTGGCGTTGCGCGGCACAAAACGAATCGCCTGGTCCTTGACATTCAGGATCTCGTACCCGCCTTGGCTATCAGGCGAAAAGCGGGCAGAGTAACGCCCCTGCAATTGCGTCCACCAGCGCCCCTCCCGGTCGTGGCGCATGGGACGTGCAGCAAGACGCGACTTGCCCGCAGGGTGTGCTTCTTCCAGGCCGACCGTGCTTTGAGCAGCAACCGTCAGCTTGGGGTTACTAGGAGCCGCTTGTGCGAGTGGAGCCGTAGGCGGGAGCGCAGCGAACACTAAGAAGATTCCGAGCAACCGAATAAGCAGCCTGCCTGTCCTCTCACGCATGGTGCTTCTTCCTCCTGTGTTTGCGTGCTGAAACAGAAGATATTTCGCCTATCGTTAGAGTAGTTGAGATATTTGTCAATTGTCCATATCTTTTCGTTCGACATAAAACGACCAAGCTTCGACCTATTATATGTTTTTTGCCGAAAATATGTACTCTGTGATTTGCCTATTGCTGTACTTGACAGATGATGTCGCGTCAACCGTAGAATGGAGTAGGGCTGACTCTTCCGACAAGCGAGGTGACCACCCTGAAACCGAGACTATGGGGCGCCGCACGCTGGGTCATCTGGATCCTCGCCGGCTTCGTCATGCTGCGGGGACTCATCTCCCTGCTGCCTGACTCGCAGGCCGCCGCCGGCCCCGCCCCGCCCCCGGTCGCCGCCGAACCGCCCGCCGACCCGCGCATAGCCGGCTTCGCCGCCTTCTTTGCCCGCGAGTACCTCACTTTCACCCCCGCCGACCCGGCGGAGCGGGCGGCCCGCCTCGCCCCCTTCCTCGCCCCGGGCATCGACCGCACCGGCGGCCTCGACAGCAGCGGAGCGGCCCACGCACAGTCAGTCGTCGGGCTCTGGCCCTGGCACCTCGAAGACCGGGGCCCCGGGCGCTGGACGGTGACGGTCATCGCACAGGTCCAGGACGGGGCCGAAGCCGGCAAAGCAGCGCCACCCCCCAGGTACCTGGCCCTCTCGGTCCCGGTAAGCGCCTGGAAGGGTGGTTTCGCTGTCTCCGCGTACCCCGCGTTCGTCCCCGTGCCACTGGACAAGCCCGACGCCGAGATGGGCGCCCCGGATCCCGGCGAAGTGGTCTCCGAGACGGACGCCGAAGTGCGCGACCTGCTGCTCGGCTTCCTCAAGGCCTACACGGGCGGCACGCCCGCGGAGATCCGCTACTACCTGCTCCCCGGCGTAGAACTGCCCGGCCTGGGCGGCCAGTTCGCCTTCCGCGACCTGTTAAGCTTCCAACTCCGTAAAGATGGTGAACGCTACTGGGCCGCGGCGGTTGCCCTGCTGCGCGATAGCGCCTCGGGCGCCGATTATCGTCAGCATCTGCTCCTGGAGCTATCCAAAGGTGAACGCTGGTACATCAAGGACATCGCACAGAAAGGGGGCGCCGGCCAATGACACGCCGTCGCATCAGCAGTCTTGCTGCCATCTCCCTCGTAATCCTCACCGCCTCGGTCGCCGCTGCAGCCGCCGATCCGACCACCGTCAACCCGGGCGTCAAAATCGGCCAGTGGGTCTACGAGAACGTGGCCGCCCTGTTTGCCCCGATCCTCGCGGCGGTCTCCCTCTACTACCTGGCCAAACGCCAGTTCACCAAGTTCATCTCCTTTGCCGCCTTCGCCATCCTGGCCGCCCTCCTGATCTTTGGCGCCAACGAGTTCAAAGACTTCGGGGTGTCGCTCGGCAAGTGGTTCATCGCCAAGTAGATGGACCGGCGCATTCGGCTTCATACATACGCCCAGGTCTGGCGCCTGGAGCGGGTGATCTACCAGATCGAAGGGATCAGCCTGCCCTTCGCCGTCACCGTGCAGCAGGTGGCCATCTTCTTCGGCACAGCGGCGGCCATGGCCGTGCTCAGCCACCTCGTACCCGGTTTCGCCCACATTGGCCTGCTGGTCCGCTACGTCGCACTCCCCGCGCTGATTAGCTGGTTCCTGACGCGCCAGCGGCTGGACGGCAAGGTCCCCCACCGCTGGCTCCTGTCGATGCTCGCGTACTGGGCCGGCCCCAAGCGCCTGAACCGGCTGCAGCCCATGGCAACCGGCGAGCGGCGCCGAATCCAAATCATCGTCGGATTTGGCCGGGAGTGATACCCCATGCAATTTCCCATCCTGCACTTGTGCGGCAACCTGGTATACAACGAGCGGCGGGAGATTTGGGCCGCCTACCGGCTGGAGCCCTGGCATTACGACCACCTGAGCCAGGACGAACGCATCAGCCGGCTGGGGCGGCTCTCCCGCCTTTTTTGGCATTTTGAAGAGAACGACGGCCAGTTGCTGGTAATCCCCCGCCGCCACGGCGTGCGGGAACACATGGACCGCCTCGCGGCAGCAACGCCCGCCGGTCCCTTGCGGGAGGCGGGCGTGCGGTATTGTCAGGGCGCGAGCGATTACATCCAATCGCTCCTGGGTCCGGACAGCGTCAGCCTGGCTTACTACCTGCTCCTCCGCCTGCCCGGCGGTCACAGCACCAGGGACTGGAAGTCCTGGGGCAAATCGCTCTGGCTCGAGCCCAAGCGCGCTGTGGAAGAGCTGGCCGGCCTGCGCACGCCGGCGCCCCTGCCCTACGAGCACGAGGAGCACCGCGAGCGCGAGGAGACGCTCTTTCACCGGCTGAGCCAGATGCTGCGGCTCGAGCGGTGCAGCGAAACCGACCTCGCCTTCCTCCTGCGCCGGGCCTTCTTCCGCGGCATCTCCGTGTCGGATGAGGAATTAGTGCCGGTCGCCCTGCCGCGTCAGGTCAGGCAGCTGGCCGAAGGGGAGATGGACCTGCGCAGCCCGCGGCAGATCGCCGTCACCCAGGCCGTGGGCCAACGCGAAGTGACGGGCTTCCACGCCTGGTGCGTGGTCAGTGAAGTGCCCGACGAGCTGACGTTCCCGGGCAGCGAGTGGCTCTTCACCCTGCAGGACCTCCCTTTTCCCGTGGAGATCTGCCTGCGCTGGTCCAGCATGAACTACCAGGACGCCCTCGCCTCCGTCCGGCGCAAGCAGATGGAGATCACCGACCAGGACCGGCACACCCGCACGGCGGGGGAGAGTATCCCCCTCTCCCTGCTGGACGCCCAGGACCAGGCGACGCTGCTCGAACACGACCTGAAGCACCGCAAGTTCCCCCTGCTGCAGACCACCGTCATGCTCTGCGTCTCGGCCCGCCAGCCTGAGAAGCTGTGGGAGCGGCTGAAGCAGGTGCGCGACCACCTGACGACCCTGCAGATCCGCACGGAAGTGCCCGCCGGCGACCAGCTGCCCTGCTTCTGCGATGCGCTGCCCGGCGCCTGCCGCACCCTGGCCGACTACCGCCACTACCTGCCCCCGGAGACGCTGGCGGGCTCCATGTTCCTGGCCACCCGGGAGCTGGGTGACCAGTCCGGGCCCTACATCGGGCGGACGGGCATTCTCAGCCGCCCCGTCTACCTGGCGCCGGACCTGGCGCCGAAGCTGAACCGCTCGGCCTCCATGGCGTTCATCGGGGCGCCGGGCGGCGGCAAGTCGTTCACCGCCAACCTGCTGACCTATGTCGCCGTTATGGCGGCGGGCGCCCGCGCCCTCATACTCGACCCGAAAGGCGAGCGGACGGACTGGCTGCAGCACCTGCCCGAGCTGGAGGGCCACCTGAACGTCGTTACGCTCAGCCCGCGCACTGAAGATACCGGCAAGCTCGATCCCTTCGTCATCGGGCAGGGGCTCGGCGACGCCGGCGTCCGCGAGATGGGCAACCTGGCCATTTCGCTGCTTTCGTTCCTGACGGGCGCCCGCCCCGGCGATGCCAAATTCCTGTGCCTCGTGCAGGCCATCGAGGCGGTCACGGCAGCGCCGCACCCGTGCATGACCGCCGTGGTCGACCGCCTGATCGACCTGGGCCGGGAGCGCCCGGAAGCCGCCGAACTGGCTTCATACCTGAAGGCCGTCTCCTCGCTGGCCTATGCGAACCTGCTCTTCGGGAACGGCCAGGAATCGAGCATCGGCGTCGATCGGGCGTTCAACATCCTGCAGATGCAGAACATCAACATGCCAGCACCCGCCAAGACCATCAGCGACTACACGCTGGAAGAACATCTGTCAGTCACATTGATGCACGCCGTCACGGCGTTCGCCACGCAGTTCACGCGCCGTGAGCGCGACGTCTTCAAAATCGTCCTGCTCGATGAGGCCTGGTCGATTCTCGGCAGCTCGCAGGGCAAGGCCCTGGTGGGCCACCTCCTGCGGGCCGGGCGGGCGATGAACAACGCCGTCTACCTGGTGACGCAGAACTGCAGCGACCTGCTTGACGAGACCATCAAAAACAACCTGGGCGTCAAGTTCGTCTTCCGCTCCCAGGACCGGGATGAGATCGCCAAGGTGCTGGAGTTCCTGGACCTCGAGGCCAACGATGAGAACGATATGACCGTCCGCACCCTCCAGAGCGGTGCGGCGCTCATGCAGGACCTGGATGGCCGGGTGGGCGTGGTTCAGATCGATCCCATTTACGCCCACCTGCTGGATGCTTTCAACACCCGGCCGGACCGGCCCGGGGCCCGTGAAGGGAGCGGCGTCAAATGAAGCGCATGCTCCGGCTCGCCGGGCTGACTCTCGCCCTCTGGCTGCTGGCCGCGGGCAGCGCCCTGGCCGACGACGGCCTGCCCCGCTCGCCGCTCAACCTGGATCCCGCCCAGCTGCCCCTGTACGAGAGCCAGCCGGTCTGGTCCTATTCGGTCGATACCGTGGCGGCGGATGGCGCTCTGCGGCAGCTCGCGCACCTGATCAACGGGCTGAACCTGGCCAGAGCCTGGGTGCTGAAGCTGGCCATCCGGGCCTTTGAGTATGGGATCACCTGGCGGCTGCCGGCTGACTTTGCGCAGGCCGTCAGCAAGGTGGTCACATCTCTCCGTGCCCTGCTTTGGGATGGCTCCCTGGCGCCCCTCGTCGCGGCCGCCGTGGTGCTGACGGGGCTGGCCGTGCTGTGGCTGGCGGCCGTCCGGGGGCGGGGCCGCGCTGCGCTGGAGACGGCCCTGCGGCTCTTTCTCACTCTGGTCATCGGGACGATGACCATGGGGACCGCCGGCGCGTGGGTGCCTGCCGCCCTCACGACCACGGCTGATCTGAACAAGCAGATCTTCACGGAGACGGTCCGGCCCGCCGCCCCGGCGACCGCCGGGCGCGCCGCCGCACAGATCCAAAAATGGGCCCTCACCCATACCGGCGACGCGGCCTGGCGCGCCTTTGTGCTCTACCCGTGGGCCGTGGCGGAGTTCGGCAGCCTGGAAGCGGCCAAACGGCACGCGGCGGACGACATCCCCGGGGGGGCCCTGCTGGCCCTGACGCAGGCCCGCCGGACGGACTGGTACTGGACGCAGCCGCAGGCCATCCGGGAGCGGGATCTCGCCTGGTGGGCGGAAGAAGCGCTGCCCCGCCGGCTGACCATCGCCATGACTTCGCTGGCGGGCGCTGGCCTGTTCGCGGGCGCCCTCTTCCTGCTGGCCGGCGCGGTGATCTTCCAGCAGTTCGTCACGCTGATGCTGGCGATGGCGGCGCCCCTCGTCTTCCTTCTGGCCCTCTGGCCGGGCGTCGGGCGGCCGGTGCTGAGCCGCTGGACCCGCTGGCTGCTCAGCAGCCTGGTGGGCCAGGTCCTGGCGACGCTCCTGCTGGGACTGGTGGTGCAGTTGACTGCCCTGATCTCCGGGCTAGAGGCGACCGTGGGCTGGGAGATGGTCTCCTTCCTGCTGGCCGGGCTGGCGGTCGGAGTCTTCCTGCTGCGCCGGCTGATGGCCCGGCGCTGGGGCCGGCGCCGGTCCCGCCGGTCTGGTGAGGAGCGGGCGCCGGTCACAGTGGAGCGCACCGTGCGAATCGGCCGGGAGCCGGCGCCGCAGTCGGTGCGGGTCGAGGCCCCCGGCCTCCGCCCTGCGCCGGCGGGCCTTGGGCCATCTCCCGTTTCCACTGGTATCGCGCCCGATCAGGGCACCGGTGCGGCGGCGAATGCGCTGGCCCAGGAGTTGGCCGTCAACCGGACCCGCGCCCTGATTGCGCGCCATACCGACCCGCTGGTGCAGCGCCCGGCCGGGCTGCCGCGGGAGACCCGTGAGAGCGCCGTGCCGCCCGTGCACAATATGATCAACCGGGCGCCGGACGGTCCGACCGTCAACATCGTGGTGGAGCAGGCGGCGGCAGGCGTCGCCGGGCCGGTCCAGCGGGACCTGCGCGGCCGCCGCCCCGGGGCTCTGGAACGGACCCGCTGAGGGCCACTAGACCCGGTACTGCGCCACCTGTTCTGCTTCATCTATGTAGTTGATCACCGTCGCCATGGTGGTGAGGTCGACGAACAAGGTGCAGCGCCTGGCGCCCAGTTCCCACTGCAGCCGGACTTCGTGTTTCGCACCATCGAGCACCCGGAACTGCCCGTGAAACGCCGGATATTCGTTGCGGAACCGGATCAGCTGGAGGAGCCGCCGCACGACCTCTTTCTGCAGCGCCTGCTCAACCTCCGCCGGCGTGTAGTTGTGCCGGTTCAGCGCCCGATTTTCGCCCGTGGCCTTCACGGCGTCGTAATCGTTCTCCCCCGCCAGCAGCCCGACGTAATAGACCTGGGGAATGCCGGGCGTGAAGAACTGGATGGCGCGGCCCGCCAGATACGCATCGTCGTTGCAGCCCAGCACCGAATAGTACGTGCCGCCGATCTGGTGCACGTCGAAGCCGCCTTCCCCCTTGTGCTCGTCGGAGACGATGCGGCTGAGGGTGGAGCCGCGGGCCACGCACGTCTCCACGACCTTCCGGGCGCCGGCCACGTCGATGAACCCGGCCAGGTCGGGCAGCACCGGAATGCCGTCGTGGCAGTCGAGCATCGTGAATTGGCGGTGCGGGCGAACCTGCAAATAGGCCCTCAATCGCTCGCTGGAGCCGTTCAGCAGCGCATCGAGCACGGTAAACGGCAAGATGAAGTCGTAGATCCAGCAGCCGCGGGCCGCCAGCTTTTTCTGGATCTCGTATGGCCCGTGCACTTCGGGCAGCAGTGCGATGCCGAGCGAATCGGCGAGGCGTTTCATCTCGTCCAGGAACGTAAATATCTCGGGCTCCACGAAAAAGCAGCTCGTCCCAAGCTTCTTGATTACGAAGCCGACGGCGTCCAGCCGGACGATTTTGATGTTGTGCGCGCTGAAGTTGGCGAGGAACTCCTCCAGCAGCTGCATGACCTGCGGGGATTTGATGTCCAGGTCGATCTGCTCGGACGGGTCTTCCTTGCCGAACGTCGTCCACACCGACACCGCTTCGCCGGTCTCCTGAACCGTGAACGTGGAGTAGGGCTTTGGCCTTCTCAGAAAGATCTTGTCGATGTCCGCCTGCACCGGTTTGCCGTCCGGCCACAGCTTGTCGAGCGTGATGAACAGGTCGGCATGCTCCGACTTGCGGCCCCGCTTCAGGAAGTCTTGAAAGTAGGCGGACTTGCGGGAGATGTGATTGACCATCAAGTCGACCAGGATATCGAAGTCCTTCCCGATCTCCTTGACGTCCGCCCACGTGCCGAACGCCGGGTCGATCTCTAAATAGGTAAGCGGTGCGAAGCCACGGTCGCCCGAGGACGGGAACGGCGGCAGAATATGGACCCCGCCCCTGAAGATGTCGGGGAGATGCGTCTGCAGCACGTGGTGCAGGGCCTTCAGGTCGCCGCCCAGCGAGTCCGGGTACGTTATGAGCTGCACTTGGTTCTTCACAGGCATCGTCCGCTTCTTCCTCTCCAGGGCGCTAGTTTCGCAGTCCAGAACCAGTATACGCTATATGCATACTTGCCTGAACATCTTCGCGTAGTCACCTTCGGGGGAGGCCGAAGGGGCTGCGTCATTGTGGGCTGCTACATGTGAGTGTTGTTGTTGTCCGGTTCGGGACCAGGTCACATCAGGTTTGGTTGCTCTGTTGGAATGTGAGCACCCGAACCCACCCTGGACACGCAAAATGCAGCAGAGGATAAGAGTTTTGTGCGTTTGCGGGCGCCAGCACCTGCCTCGGTTGGTTTTTGCGCACCAAGACTGGCCCTACCCCCTCAAAAACCGACCGAGGTGCGCAACAGTCCGACTCGCGGCGCCTGGCCAAGCCCCCGGAGCCCGCATTGAAGACCAGTACTGCGATACAGCGGTCGATCGAACAGTCCCGGGCGCCTCTGCCCGGGCCTGGATTCTCATTCACATCAGTTGGTCTCGGTCTGCAGCGACTCCACATAGGTAAGGTGCGCCTTGGCCTGCTCCAGCCGCAGGGCGATCCAGGCCTGGTTGGCGGCGTTGGTCGCCGTCGCCTTGCTCCAGTAATCCACTTCGGCCTGGGCGGTTAGCAGTGCGGCTTCATTCCAGGTCTCGGGCTGGGCCTGCAGAACCGCCACGTGAACTTCCTGCGCTCCGTTGACCAGCTTCTGCTGCTCGATGCGCTGCTCGAGCCACGCCTTCGTCGTCTCGTCCGTGGCGGCGGCCAGCTGCGCCTCGTAGTTGGCCAGCATCGCCTTGTGCCGGGTCACCATCCATTCGGCATGGGTCGCCGCCGCAGCCGGATCATAGGTAGCGCCGCCGTTCAGGCACAGAGCGCCGCCACCCATCATCCCGCGGCCGCCACCCATCATCCCGCGGCCGCCGCCCATCATGCCGGGGCCGCCGCCCATCAAGCCGGGGCCGCCGCCCATCATGCCGGGGCCGCCGCCGCCCATCATGCCGGGACCGCCGCCCATCATACCGGGGCCCCGGGCCTGGGCGACTGCGACGGTGCCCACCAACACGGCTGCCGCGACGCCTGCAATCATCCATCCGCGCTTCATTTTACTTCCCTCCGTACCGTATACTCTGTGGCCACGCTTTCACTCTACCGCACGTGTATCGCAGCAGTATGTCGCCAGTGTGGAGATTCTATGGAGGTGTTGGTGGGGGCCCCGGCGGTGCCCCCACCAACACTGCGCAAAAAAGGGGCAGGTGAACGGCGCCTGTGGAGGGAAGACTTAGGCGTACACAGGTAAAGGAGGGTTCCTACATATGCAGACCACGGATTCGGGGCTCCGCTACGAGGATCTCGAAGTCGGCACCGGCCCCCAGCCGGAGCGGGGGCAGATGGTCGAGTGCCACTATACGGGCTGGCTGACCAACGGCCGGAAGTTTGACAGCTCCAAGGACCGGGGCAAGCCGTTCTCCTTCCAAATCGGCGTCGGTCAGGTCATTCGGGGCTGGGACGAAGGCGTGCTGACCATGAAAGTCGGCGGCAAGCGCCGCCTGCTGGTCCCGCCCGACCTGGGCTACGGCGCCCGGGGCGCCGGCGGCGTCATTCCGCCGAACGCCGAGCTGGTCTTCGAAGTTGAGCTTCTGGGCGTACGCTAGAAAACCAAGATGGTCGGACTCCGACGCCAGGGGTCCGGCCATCTTCCATTGTGGCGCGGCCGCTTACCTGACAACGAGAAGATGCTCAATCCCCAGGATTTTCCTGCACACACTTCGAAGCTTTAGCCGATAAGGCTGGAGCGACGCTGCAGGGAGGGGTCACATTGGGCATGATCCTGGCCGGAGTCTACTGCCACGACTACTCGCCCGATCAGGCGGGCACCTGCGTCCGGCTCTGGAACTCAGGACCGGACCCGGCCGACCTGTCCGGCCTGATTTTAGAGTGGGATGGCGCCCGCCTGGCCTTCCCCGCCGGGCCGCCGCTGCTGCCGGAAGCCAGCGCCTACGTAGCCTGGAATGCCGACGGCTTTCGCCGGCTCTTCGCCCGCAGCCCGGACTACCGGGTGACCAGGCCCGGCGACGCCCCCCGCCTGGTAGCGAGGCGGGGCCGCCGGCCCCGGGCCCTGCGCCCCGAGGGCGGCGCCGTAAGGCTCCTCACCCCGGGCGCCATCGTGTTGGATGCCTGCGTGTGGGGCACCGGCCCGGCGGCGGCCGAAGTCGACGGCTGGCTCGGCCCCGCCCTCCCCCCGCCTGCCGCACCCGGCATCGCCTACCAGCGGGCCATCCGCGAAGAGAGCCTCAGCGCCTCCTCGCCCGGCCGCTTCTCCACCGGCCCGGGCGCCGCCGCCTGGCGGCAGGGCGCCGACTGGCTGCCGCGCCGGCTCGTGCGGGCCGGCCAGGGCGAACTGACCTACCCTTCGTTCACGGCGCCGGGCGCCCTCGCCTTCGCCTGCCCGGATGCCGCCTTCACCGCCATCAGCCGGTTCGTGGACGCAGCCGTGCAGACCCTCGACATCAACATCTACCTATTTACACACGCCCGGCTGGGCGACCGGGTGTTGGAGGCTCTCCAGCGCGGCGTCGCCGTCCGGCTGCTGGTGGAAGGCGAACCGTACGGCGGCATGCCGCCGTCAAGCCGGGACAACGTCCGGCGCTTGCAGGAAGCCGGCGTGCAGGTGCGCATGCTGCACGGCGACGCGAACGGCTTCCGGCGCTATCGCTACGACCATGCCAAGTACGCCGTGGCCGACGGCCGGCGCTGCCTGGTCATGTCGGACAACTGGACCAACACCAGCGTGCCGGTCACGCCCATGACGGGCAACCGGGGCTGGGGCATCATCACCGAAAGCGACGGGCTGGCTGCCCATCTGACCGGGATATTTGAAGGCGACTGGAATCCGGCGAGTCCGGACAGCACCGCCTTTGATGCCGACGCCGTCCTGCTGGTGGAGGGCCCCCCGCCGCCCCCGGACGGCGCTCAGCGCGCCCTGCCCGACCCCCTGCCCTGCTGGGAGATTGCCGGGCCGGTGGGGATCGCGCCCTGCGCGGCGCCGGAACACGCCCTCCTGGAGACCCGGGGCGTCTGCGGCCTGATGCGCAGCGCCACCCGCACGCTGGATGTGCAGCAGAATTCCCTGCACCTGTACTGGGGCGGCTTCGGCCCGGAGGGGTCGCTGGAGACGACGCCCAGCCTGTTCCTGGCGGAAGTGGTCGCCGCCGCCCGGCGCGGCGTGCGGGTGCGTGTACTGCTGGACGGGGCCTACATCGACGGCAATGACCCACGGGACAACACCCACACGAAGGCCTGGCTCGCGGCGCTGGCCGCGGCGGAGCAGCTGCCCCTGGAAGCCCGCATTCTCGACCGGGGCGCCACCGGCATGGCGGTGCACAACAAGGGGCTGATTGTGGACGGGGAGAAGGTTTTGGTCAGCAGCATCAACTGGAGTGAGAACAGCCCCCTGGAGAACCGGGAGCTGGGCCTGATTGTGGAGAGCCCGGCGGCGGCCGGTTACTACCTGCAGGTCTTCGAGCGAGACTGGGCTGGGGGGCGGTGAACTGCTGCGTATGCGGATGGCCCACGCGTGACATCCTATGAAAGGTGGCAGCCGCCCCCAAGTATGGTGCTGGGGCTGGTTCTCAAGCCATTGGCTAGGGTAAGTTAATGGTAAAGACGCAATCCAGCAGCGATCAGTGCAAGAAGAATGAGTAGTTCTTCCAGCGTCAGTTCGACCGACACTTTTGCGATGATTGCCACCTCCCTTGCGAGGGCGGCCACCACCCAAATATTACCATTCGAACACACGTGCGTCACCATGAACCTGTCGACTGGTTTCGACAGATCATGGTGACGCACTGGCTTTGCGGCCGGCTACAGCCCGTCTACGTACAAGTGGAAGCGCCGCGTCGTCGGCTTCAGCGCCGAGGACGTGTACGAGCAGATTCGGCAGAACCGCAGCCGAATGGAGGGCTTTGCCTTCGACCGCCTGGCATCAGCGTGGGAGCCATACAGAAATCCCTCTCTGACCCGTCCGCATCTCCCTCCTTTGAGGGACGCCCCCAGGTCGCACCGCTTGCTATTCTTGATCGTGGGAAGTCAAGGAGGGATGCGGACATGAACGGAATCCAGGTTTCCACTCCTGCCCCGGAAGAGCGACCGACCCTGAAACTATGGTGGGCAGTCATCCTTCATCTGCTGCCGGGCGCCATGATCACACTCTTCTACGTGCTCACGGCCCCCGTGTTTCTCAGGGCAAACGTGCCGCCCATGGTGGCATTCTACTTGGCGATCTTGGTGGTATTGGTGCCGATTGAACTTGGTTTCCTGCTTCTGCTGGGCAAGCGTCGCAATGGCCGATTCTCTCTGGACGGCATCATCCTAAACCGTGAAGCTACCCCTCTGCGGCAGTACTATTGGCTGGTTCCGGTGCTGCTGATCTGGGGGATTCTCGTCTTTATTCGCATCGGGGTACCCCTCGATCAGTTCGTGACCAACCGCTTCCTGTTCTGGCTACCCGCCCTGTTCCAGCCCCCCGGGTTGGCGGCGACGACAACTGGCGTGGCCGGATACTCCCGGGCAGTTCTGCTGGCTGGCTGGACCGCTGCTCTGCTCCTCAACGGTTTTCTCGGCCCACTGGTGGAGGAGTACTACTTTCGTGGGTATCTACTGCCGCGCATGACGGCCCTCGGCCGCTGGGCACCCCTGGTCAACACGGTGCTGTTTTCGCTTTACCATTTCTTCTCGCCCTGGCAAAATGTCAGCCGGATCCTGGCGTGGCTCCCCCTGGTCTATGTGGTCTGGTGGAAGCGAAACCTTCGCATCGCCATAGCCACCCACTGGATGCTGAACGTCGGTTATATGATGATGTTGTTGCCGGAGCTCCTTCGGGCCGGGTAAGGGCTCAACGCAAAACCCACCTCTGGGCCTTCAAAGGTGGGTTCTCGCATTCACCTGCGACGGATGCCACCGGACGACCGAGTGAAACTTGCACACCGGCCCGATTCAGTCTGCAGGGCTATCTTGAACGATTCCACTAAACGGCGAGTGGGCCTCATCATCCTCCTGGAAAGGCTAGTTGTGGGAAACAAGTTGCGGGAGGATGCATCATGAGACGAATCGGAGCCGCACTCTTACTGGCCCTTGCACTAGTCATCGTCCCACATCAGGCCAGCGGGCAAAATGTAACTGAGTCAGACCTCTGGCAAGACACGGACCGTGCAGAGGCCCTTCGGCGAATGATAGTCGCCGCGTCCCAGGTCTGCTCGCGGCCGAGCCAACCACCGACAACCATGGAGCAGATACCTGAACTTGAGCGAGAGTTCATCAACACTGTTCGGCCGCTGATCCGATCGACTCTTGCAGGCGTCTACGGGCACGACAGGCCCTTCTGGCTGGAGAAGGTCACGCATGTCCAGTCACTGAAGAAGCACCCGCACGACGTCCTTCGGGCTGTTGTAGAGGTTCAGACCTACGAAGGGGCACACCATCCATTGGGCATCGACACAATTGAGTACCAGCTCGTGCCGGGTCCATACCTCTACGCATACCGGGTTGAGCACCGCAAGCACCCGGAGGCCCGCCCACGAAGATGAAGCACGGCACACGGGGCCTGCATTCAGCAGTCACGCCTGGATGCAGGCCCCGCAACGAATCAGCCCGATGCTGCAGGGTGGCGCCGCACCAGCAGCTATTCCTATCAACCGAAGGTTATGTCCGTCTTCTTCAGTGGGCGCTCCGGTTAGGCTTGGCGGCGATCATGGCGACAAGAACCGTCGGTATGATGACGGACAGGTCGACATGGGCAGACCGGGCGGGTTTCTTCAGCCGGTGTGCAGGGCGCACAACCGTGAATATCGACGTGCACTTGCAGGAGGTGTCAAGCAATGCCCCAACTGGGTGAAGGCCATCCGATCTTTGCAGCGTTCTGGGGACGGTTCGGGCATCGGCAGGTGAGCCGGTTCCGGGCATCGGTCATCGGCCCCGCACAGGGCCATGTACTGGAGCTTGGAGCAGGAACCGGCGAGAACCTCGGAGCTTATCTCTCTGCGGAGCGAGTCACCTTGACAGAACCTGACCCCTATATGCTGCGCCGAGCGGAAGCGAAGATTCGGCAGGCGGCCTTGCCTGCAGAGATTGTGCCCGCAGCGGCTGAGCGCCTTCCCTTCCCCGATCACAGTTTTGATACGGTGGTGGCAACCCTGGTGTTCTGCAGCGTGGAAGACCCGGACGCTGCCTTTGCGGAAGTGCGGCGCGTTCTGAAGCCCGGCGGCACCTTCCGGTTCCTGGAACACGTCCGGGCGGACACCCCACTTAGGGCCTGGTTCCAGGACGTATCAGCGCCAGTCCAGCGGTGGCTCGGGGCGGGTTGCCATCCCAACCGAGATACCCTGGGGATCATGAGCCGGGCCGGTTTCGAGATTGCGGATCTGGCTAGACCTAATCCGAACTGGCCCGTCTTCGCAGGGGTCGCCCGGGTGAAGTAAGCACGGCCCGGGGGCCGCCCCCAGAGTTCGATTTGATTGGAGGCTGCGAGCTCCTTTGCCGCTGTGGTGAACTCCTGAGTGGAGACAACCATAGCTCGGGTGCCCCCGTAGTGACCGCGAGCAGCGGTGACAAGTCACGGACATCCCTTTCCGGGCGGTGGAATCTCCTTGCTGACGTCCCAGCGAACCAGCAGCGCCTCGCCCTGCTGAGTCCAGCCAAGCCCCAGCCCGTGGCCGAGGTCGCGCCGGTTGCCGCTCTCCACGGTCAGCAGCTCAATCGTGCCCCACGGGGTGAACGGGTGATCTGGGCCGTAGAGCAGCAAATACTGGCTGTCGGGCGACCAGAAGGCATGCTCCGGCAGCTTTTCTGCCAGCGTGCGGCCCGTCGCAGCCTCCACCAGGCGGGGGCCCACTACTAACAACTTCCCGGAAGGCGCCCAGTGGACCTCCGCGGCCGTCTGATCGAGGCCGACGCCCGCGCCTGACCACTCGGCCACTGTGCGGACCACACCCCTCAGGTCCAGTTCCTTGAGCACCAGCCGGTCCTCGTTCGGAGCGTCCAGGAAGGCCAGCGCCTGGCCGTCTGGCCGCCAAGCGAGGCCAGGTGTACCCCGAGTACAACTGAAGGAGCCCCAGGTGGTCAGTCCCCGGTCGAGTTGAACCAGAGGCTTGCCGCTTCCGCTCTCCCGGATGATCAGGGATACCGGCCGGCTTTTCTGCTCAGTGGGATGCCCGGGCGGACCGTCGGGGTAGCTCAGCTCCGCCGCCCATTTTGCGTCGGGAGATGGGAAAGACAACCCATGTGACGGCGCATCGGGCGGCACTGTAGCGGGCTGGGCTGCGCCGGTGACCGGATCAATGGCGATTGGCTCCTGGCCGTTCCACCACAATACCCGCCCGTCCCGATAGCTGAGCCGCCACGGAATCGCGGTGGACAGATAGACCCGCTTCACGTCGCCTGTGGCCGGAGTGAGCCGCTGCAGTTCGGGCGGTGCGCCCCGGTACAGTCGGCGGACCGACTGATGGTACATCTGGAGCCCATTCTCGTCGCTGGTTTGCTGCACATACAGGACCGGCTTCCGGTCGCCGATGGCCACGTACTGAACCCGGTTCCCCTCCCACTCGCCCCGCAGGCCCGCGCCCGGCCTGGCATACTGGTCATCGGTGATGATGGATGGGCTGTCCGCCTGCAGAGGCCTGGGGTATTGGATCCGCAGCCAGGTGTGCTCCGGCGGCACCACTTCGCCGCTCACCGCGGTCCATGGCCCCTGCCGGCTCGGCCCCGAGGCGAAGACTGCATCGATGGCGGGATCCCCGGTAAAGGTGTACGTCAGCGGGTTCCGGGCGCTGTAGGCGCCCACATCGAGGGTGAGCCTGCGCACCTCACCGGCTGCGAGGTTGAAATCGACCTGATACTGCTGACCGTCCCAGCGCCCAGACGGCGCGCCCGTCACCTGCACCGGCGCCTGCTCCTGGAGGTTGTTGATCAGCAGGGAGAGCTTCACCGGGCCGGCGGGCAGCGCGATGGCGCAGTCTGACATGGGGAGCGGCATCATCACCCCGGAGGTCAGGATCGAGATGGAGGGCGGGCCCGCGGTCACGGGGCCCCGGCATGGTTCCGGTTCAGCCGGCTGGGTAGGCGGGGCAGGTGGCTCAGCCGTCGGGGCGGGCGCAGAGGTGCTGCAGCCCGAGGCTGAGATGACCAGGAGAGCCGTCAGCACCAGCGTGATTCGCTTCATCATGTATCTCCTCCGTTACGGGGGGTCGTGCGACCACCGGACAACTCCCATATTGTGACGTATGTACTTGAGGGTAGGTTTTCGGGGTTTCTTGGGCGCTGTCAGCTTGCGTGGGACCCACGATGGCGAATGCGCGAGGGCCGCCGCAAATAGTGCAGCGGCCCTCGCGTTGCCTGCGACTTCATCGGCTTTAGGCCACTTGGGCTCACAGACAGAGGGTGTGGGTGCGAGCAAGTACCGGTTCAAGTTCGGTCAGCGCCTGGACCCCGTTCCGGGGGTCGGGGAAGCGGCATTCGGCGATGTGGTAGTGGATGGCGTTGGTGTCCGCCACGGTGCGCAGGTAGATGGGGATGATGGGCCAGGCCGGATCGACCCGGGGCGCCAGCGCCAGGATGGGGTAGACGAGCTTGTGCTTGGCCAGTGTCCGGGTGTCGGTGCCGCTCTTCGCTTCCAATATGAAGAGGTGCGGCTTGCCGCCGCGGCTGCCCGTGAAGACGGCGTCGATTTCGACCTGGCCGCCCATGTGGATGAGGATGGCGCCCATGTGGGCGTGGGGGCGGAAGCGGAAGGTATATGTACTGGAGCCGGTGGCCGGCGCTGCTGTGGGGTAGGGCGGGTCGAGGCCGAGCGCGTGGCCGATGAGGCCGGAGGCGAACGCCAGGTTGACGAGGCTGGTTTCGGTGAGCGTGGGGAAGACCCGGTAGGGGGTGATGGCTTCTTTCGCGCTCTCGTAGGCTTCGGGTGGCCTTTTCCCGAAGAGCTCATCGTCGTGGAGGAAGAAGTCGTGCAGGTGGCCGGGGGTGCCGATGAGGACGAAGTGGCCTTTGCCCAGGCGGAGGACCATGGTGTTCTTGGCCTTGAGGGATGGGGCGAGCCGTTCGAGGTGGTCGACGGAGATGGCCTGGGCGGTGTCTTTCTTGGGTATGTGGTTCCCCGTGAGGTAGTCTTGGAAGGATGTGGGGCCGAAGAGGGACCAGGGGCCGATCATAGCGGATAGGGCAGGACCGAAGGGGTCTGACACGCTGGTCACCTCCCACCTTCGATCATAGCTGAAATGTTGAAGGCCGGGAATGGTGTTCCCGGCCTCAGGCTGTCCCACATCGAGCCTCGCCATGGTTGCATGAGGCAGCCTCATTGGGGGGGTACTTGCCAAAACCCGAAACCAATACTCCACCTGCATCCGCTTTGCGGATGGCAGGGGCCAGTCTGTCAGCCAGATGGGCCGCACATCGGTGCGGCCTATCAGATTCCTGACAGCTGCGCGCTGCCCACCGGTCCCTCGTCGTGCAAGACCAGTTGCGTCGGGCCATCAGTGCCTTCTTTTGCTTAAGCGTTACACCTTCTGAAACCCATATATCTCCTGATTCGCGCTTGTGATGTACTGGAGGATCGTCGAGAACAATTCGTACTGGCCCATCTTGACGTCAAATCCCCGCTTCTTCAGCTCTGCAGCAATCTCAAACACCGTAAGCGGCCTTCTCGCGTGCAGCAGCACTGCCTGAATCGCGTTCGTCACTGTCATGCTCCCCAGCTTCTCCAGGCTTGGCAGTTGCTCCGGTACCCGGGTGGCCCTAAACCTGACACTCTCAACCCCCTCAAACAGCACCCTCCGTGGCAGATTTGTCGCCACCGCCGCCCCCTCCCTCCTGAAGCATCACGCGCACCCGCTGCTTGGAAAAAGACCTCGTCCGGTTCCGCTCCCCGCACCCATACTGCATCAAGCAGAATGGGCAGCCCTCGTCGCAGCAATCGCTGTCCGATGTCTGGCGCACGATCGTCATCGCTTCCTCAAGATGCGTCCGTTCTCCCGCCCCGTTCACCCGACGTAGCAGGTCTACGATACCGAAGCCGCCCTCAACATCCTCGTACACCAGATACCGGCCGTCAGGGAGCCTCAACTCGCCCAACTGGCGCACATCGACACCTGCCACGTGCTGGAGGGCCACGCGCAGGCCGTGGGCCAGGGTGTGGGCAACCCGCTCGCGCTCCTGTCTCGGAAGGGCAGAGTCCGCAGCAATCACCGCTGCTCGGGTCCGGAAGTTCCTGCCGAGGATCACGTACTTCCGCCTCTGAAGATCGTGCGACGGGTCCTTCACACAAAACGACGGAGCGCCCTGCCTTATTACGCCGCCACAGCCAGGTACGCCACAAACGCACAGCAGGGTCGGCGGCTCCCTGCGACCGTCGTCGAAGACCGCGGAGCCGGCATGCACAAAGCTGGCCAGGTCGACCCAGGCAAAGCCCAGGGAGAAGCCCGGCAGGGCAATCTCTTCATCCAGCACATCCACATCAAGCGCCTGCTGCGTCGACTCGGGGTAAGTCGCCTTCACGTCCGAGTCCCTTGTTGCAGTCCGATAGATCATCTGGGCAGTCAGTTTGGCGACTCCGTCCACCGGATTCTCCTGGAGCACCACTGTCGCCGGGGCGATGGTAACCTTACCCGGCACCACGAGTTCCAGTCGCCGAATTCGATCAGCCTCACCGCAGTGGCAAACGCCGGGGCGAGCTTCAGACTCAAACAGAGCGCCGCAGTTCTCGCAGCCCCACCGATGGTCGCCGAACTGTTGTCGGAGTTGCAGGGTTGCGTACCCGGCCTCCTTCAGGTCGATTACAATGTGCGGCTGCTCCTCCAGGAGGACCGCTGCCGCCGGGTAGTACTCCCGTAGGGCCAGCCCGAGCTCTCGGGCAGTCAAAAGGTCGACACCGGCAGCCGCCTCTTCCTCCTCGGACTCGCCTTTCCGCAGGTAGACCGTTACGTCGTTGCTCACGGAGCGCAGGCTGTAAGCGTACCGCTTCGCTTCGGTCATCTGCTGGACATCCACCAGACGCTGCTTCTGCAGCCCGTCCTGGAGCGTCAGAATGGCCTGGCTCTGCTCCAGCAACACTGCGCGTCGGCGGGTCAATACCGCACGCTGGGCCGCATCGCTGGGTTTGAGCTTCATGATCTGGCGCTGCACCTGATTCGATTCCTCGGCCAGTTGCTCCCACTGGCTGTTCAAGTCGTTCAGCAGCTTCCCCACAAAACCGTACACGTTGTCGGGGAAGTGGAGCAGCACCTCTTCGACCAGGCTCTCCTTCTCAGCGGCCGTCATTTCAGCCCCAAGCAAGCACTGCAGCCATGCCTTCAGGTCACTGAAGTTGCCGGTGACCACGTCGTTGAGCACCGCAAGGGACTCGCCCTGATTTACCTGGTCGACCCGGGCGTAGAGCAGGTTGGTCAGTCGCAGGTACTTCGCTGCATCGCCCGGCACGGTCGGCACCGCCGGATCGTCGGCCACGAAGTACGCAATATCGTCCACGTTTTTCCGCTGCCAGGGCACCCGGTACTTCGTTGCGATGAAGTCCAGCACCCCCCAGGTCAGCGCGATGCGGGCCACCTCCTGGTTGGCGGTGGTGAGCGGAACTGGCTGAGCAGCGGAGTCGATCAGTTTGTGCGGGTCGCGGTGATAGTAGTAGTCGATCGGGTTCGACTTGCTGACCGTGAAAATGAGCGCCCGCTTGGACTTGCGCCCTGCCCGCCCGATGCGCTGCAGATAGGCGTTGATGTTCGGCGGCGTGCCGTAAAGCGCCATCACATTCAGGTTGCCGATGTCGACACCGACTTCCATCGCCGGGCCAGAAGAGATGTGGTGCAGGGAGGGCCGGGTCTTGAATTCGAACTCGATGCGACGCCGCAACTCCTTGGGTGTATCGCCCTTGTAGACCCGGCTGACGAGGAGAGCCGCCGGCGAGTACAGCAGTTCGTAGGCATCCGGGCTGAAGTAGCGGCTCCCGGGCTTCGCCCGTTCCTCCAGCGGGATCGCATAGTGAACCAGTCCCTGGCTTGACCGCTCGGTAATCGTCAACTCGGCCGTGGAAACGAAACGATCGGCCCACGGATCCCAGTTCGCCGGATGATTCTGGTTAACCAGGGTGACGTGCAGCAGACTGCGCTTTACATATAGCCGGTTCCGCTCTTCCGTCAGGACGCCGTCGGTGTAGAAGAGTTGGCGTAGAGCCTCTCGGACCGGTGCATCGAGGCGGCTGTCCTCCAGCACGTCCTGCCGCCAGCGGCCCTGATGGCTCTGCCAAAAGAGACCCAGAGCCGCCTGCTTTGCCGCCGGCAATACGCCCAGCGAGGGGTCCGGCTTGAGGTCGAACAATCCCGATCGAACGAGAGACGGCTCCCCGAAGTGCCGCCGCGAAGGCCGGATTAAGTCCAGCAACATCCCCTCCAGGGTGCCCTTACGGAACCGGGGTTGCGTCCGCGGCGGAACCAGATCGCGGTAAATCTCTTGACGAGCGCCATCGCCGTAGACCAGCGCCCCGTACTCTTCCACCGCAGCCATCGTCTTGGCGGTTAGTTGATCTAGGGGCAGCTGACCGCCCGCGTTACGGAGGATTTCGTAAAGCAAAGCTTCGAGGAAGTGGGTCCGTTCGGGCTCGTTGAAGTTACGGTTGACCGCCTCCATATCCCGGATAGAGTCCGAGAAGGTGAGCATCTTGGCGGTCTTCAACCGTTCCGTAAGCGGGCGGCCCTCATCCTTCAGGAGGCTGCGCAGCAGGAACTGGCTGCTGGTGGCCAGGATGTTTTCTGGCGTGCGCACCATACTGTTGAATCGCTGGAAGCGCCAACCGGCGCCGGGATGAGTGCAGGGCGCCACTCTATCGCCGCCAGCCCCTACCTCCCGAAGCTGCCACCGCTGGTCAACCAATTGGTAGGTCTGCTTGCCACACTCCGCCAGGACTGCTCCCGCCAGGTCCGGGTTCATACCGGGAATGAAGGAGTGCCCTCTGTCGTCGTTGACCACCCGGTCCACCCGGAAGAGCGCGTCCAAGAAGTAGGTGCGAGAGCCGCAACCGCACCGGGCCGGCGGGTTGGTTTCATGCCGGGCGCCACAGCCGCCACAGACCCAATGCAGGGTCCTAATCGGCTGAGTCCGGCGCTCGTTGCCACAATCGCAGGTGTGGGAGTGGAGGCTGCCATGCCAGCCGCACTCCGGGTTGACACATGCGCGCTCGCCCTCTGCGGCCGCCGTCCAGGCGCCGCATTGCGGACAGGTAATCGCATAGGAGTCGGCGACGGCGCTGCCACAGCTGCTGCACTCGGAGTGCGGGCGAATGACGCAGCGAATAGTCAGGTGCTCGTGCCCGTCGCACTCACAGACTGGCGGGTCAAAGTAGGTGGTCTCCCCGTCTCGCGAGGCGATCATCGGATAGAGCGTGCGGCAGGCGGGACAGGCCCATGCCTCCACCACCTCTTCACCACAATGGACGCAGAAGGCAAACCGGGAGATGAACGTCTGGCCGCATTCGCACCGGCTCACCGGTGAGGCATAGACCCGCCCGCAATGTGCGCACTTGTAATACCCGTCCAGAGCCCAGGCGAACAGGTGCGCCCGCCGCTCCAAGATGCCCGCCAGCGAACCGAGGCTCACGAAATTCCGTAGAACGTGGTCTGCAGCCGAATCGGAGCTCAGACCGAACTCGGTCCGAATGAAGGTGCGCAACTGCTCCGGCAAAGGCGACTCGCTACGCATGTACTGGTAAATCTGCCGTACCCAATCCCATTCGGGCGCATCGGTACGGACGATTTGCTCCAGCAGCCATTCACCGATGGCCGCCTCCGTCGCGATCACCGCCGGCAGCCCTGCCAGCGTAAGCACAGCCGGTCTCAGATTCGCTTCGCTATAGGTGCACTCCGTTACACCCGGGGGGAGCCCGCCTCCCCTAGCCGCGAGAACGACAGGCTGCTCTGTCACCACGCAATCCCCGTCAGCCACACCGCACAGCTGCTGGAAAATCTCCTTCTTGTTCGCCACCGTGGCGCTGGCAGCGATGAAGCGCAAGTCGTACCGGGCCTCGCCCATGGCTTCCCGGACCAGCTTCAGCCGTCGAATCAAAGCCGCGGTGAAGTTGCCGAAGAGGCCGCTGTACGTGTGAACCTCATCAAGGACGATGAATTTTGGATCACAAATCAGTTGGGTGCGTGAAGCCGCGCTGTTGATGTTAATCAGTTGAAAGTTGAGCAGGTCAGGGTTTGTCAACACAATGTCGACTCGCCCGTCCCGCACATCCTCCCGGGTCAAGTGAACAAACTCAAGGGGCGCCTCGCGGCGGCAACGCTCCTGCCCGACCGTCAGCACCAACCGGTCGCCGGTGGGGTCGACGGCCACCTGCTGCTTCGGGCAGGTCTGGCAGTCGGGACGGTTGGGGTCGAACAAGGGGCAGTCCATGAACTGGAAGGCACCGTTGAGGAAGGACACCTTGTTCTCGTCCCCTGCAAAGGGGGTGTCGCTGTCTAAAATCCCGACCGTTATCGGCCGGTCCTTGGGCAGGAGCCGGTTAATCTCCAGCAGATAGCCGATGATACGCCGGAACTGGTCCTGCGCGAGGGCCTTGGTCGGGTAAAGGAGCAGGGCCTTGGTCCCTTTGACGTTCCCGGCCAACTTCTCCGCCACAATGAAATGGAAGATGGGAATGAGCCAGGACTCGGACTTGCCGCGTCCAGTGGCAGCCACGGCCAGAGTGTCCCGGTCGTCGCAGATGCGGCGAATTGTCTCTTCCTGGAAGCGGTGCAGTTTCTGAAAGCCAAGGGCACCAAAGGCTTGAATCACTTCCGGCCGCAGCCCGTCCGGGGCGAGGCTCCCCCGCACCGACCGGGCAAAGCGGTCCCAGGGCGTGTCGCTCCATTCCGGGATTTGCAGTGCCTGCAAATACGGTCCGCGCACCTTCATGAACTCATCCCTGCGGGAGTTGGGGCTGCCGGCCGGCACCTGGAGCCGGTCCATGACGTCACGCATCTTGTGGTAGTAGCGGCCCATGAAGTGAAGTGCAAATGCCTCTTTGGCCTGCTCCGCCTGCGTGATTGGGTCAAACATGGGGCCACCTCCTAGAAGTCAGGTGAAAAGCTCCGCCTTACACGGAGCAGTTGCTAAGCCTTGCGCACGAGAAACCGCTCTTTATCGTCGAAAAGAGCGTGAAAAGGGGCTTGAGAAGCGAAAAAAGGGGGGCAGCCCCTATCTTGGGCGTCTTTCGACGATGCCAAGCGGCCAAGCGCTTGACGTTTTGGACAATGGCTGGCAGCAGTGCTTGGTTGTGCACTGCTAAGAGTCCTTTACCCCGGGCTCGCCCGAGGCCATGGCAGTTCTTCGCTTCCGCAAAGGTGTGTTCCACCCGAGTTCGGGCTCTTTGCAGTCGGCGGTCTGTCTTCGGTCCCTGTAGACTGCGAACGAGGTTGCGGGCCTGTGCTTCAAGAACCGCTTCGTGCCGGTTCCGCATTTGCTCAGCATTCGAGGGGCACCGCTGCCACGTCGGAATCGGTTCCGGGGTGGTACTATCCATCGGCCCCAGGGGGAATACGCCGCGGCGAAGTACCTCAGCTAGATACCAGCCGGCCGCGTAGCCGCCAACACCCACGTAGTACTGCCGTCCCCAGACGAGGGCCAATTGCGTTTTGAACTGGTTCAGCAACGCCAGTGCAGCAAGGCGCTCTGCGTTACCGAAGGCTTGGGTGGCCATGGTGGCGAGAATGACGCCGGAGCGTAGATTGACCGCGTTGTGCACGTAGTAACGCAGCTTCACTTCCTGAGACCGGCCCTTACGGGCAATCCGTGCGTCAGGATCCGTCTTGGACCGATGGGTGGCGTTCGAGAACTTCTCGCCGTGGAAGTCGGGATCGCCGGCTTGACGCTTGGATGACACAACACCATCGGTCTTGGTCGCTGTCGTGTCGCCCGACCCGGAGTCGCCAGGATCGGTCGGCGGCTCCTGCGGGGATTCCGATTCGGCATCGGCCGCCTGCTTCCGCTTTGCCCACTCGGCGACCGAGATGACCGGGGTGAGCGGGGCCAGGCTGTTGGTGGCGGCATTGGCGGTCACTTGAGTTCCGTCTACACCGATGGCCTTACCGGACACCAAACCAGCCTCCACGCACTGCGTGACCACGTGTTCCATCACCGACGCGAATACACCCGTGATGCTCCAGAGGCGGCGCAACTTGACGAGCGTGGTGCCATCAGGAATGGGGTCGTCGAAGTTGAGCCGGCAGAACCACCGGAAGCCTGCATCGCGACTTCACCCTGCAAGGTGCGATCCGAGAGATCGAACAGGTACTGAAGTAGGAAAAGGCGCAACACCAATTCCGGCGGGATGGATTACCGCCCTTGGCCCTCGGAGCACAGCTTCTTCGTGCGCTTACGAATTAAGTTCAGATCGATGGCCCGATCGATGTATCGTGGAATGTAGTTCTGCGGAACCAGCATCTCGATGTTGATCTCTTGAACCAGCCGAGATTGGTTGTAACGCTTGCCCTGCATGAATGTGCTGCACCTCTGCTGTGTTTCTCACAATACAGTTTCGACGAAGGTGCAACAAAATCATTTTGGTTCAAGAGATCTTTTCACCTGATTTCTAGGAACGCAGTATCTTGACATTCCGGGCGAAGTCGGTCAACTGCTTAAGTTCCGCCAGAATCGCAGGCGTAAGCTCAAGGAGGCTGGGCGCCTTCTCTTTGCCTGCCAGAACCCGCTGCACGAAAGCGAGACTGTCTTTGGACAGACCCAGACGGCTATCGAATTTCACATGCTCCTTGAGGTCCGCCAACTCCTGCTTAATGGAATTCCATTCAGATTCCAGGGCGGGGCTCCAGGATAGCTCCTCGTAGCGGCGCATCAGCATCTCAAACCGCAGGCCAAGCTTCGAGGCTATCGCCGTGTGGTCCGCAATCGTCAAGGCTTTGAAGAGGTCGACCTGCACCCGCACTGCTTCCAGTTCGGCCTTGATGCGCCCTTTGTAATCCGCCACATGGGCGTCCAGAAGCTTGATTTGCGGCTTGATTGCGGCGATCAGGGGCCGGATTTGTGCCCCCGGATCCTTATGGGTCAGGTGGGTCGTGACAAAATGGTCGAAGTCCGCCGTCAGAACGGCCGCCACCGACTCCCGAAGGTTCTGGAAATCGGGTGCGCCTTCAAAGCCGGTGATTTTCCTGGCAAACCGGTACTTATAACTCAGCTCGCTGTGTACGGCAGCCAGATCCTTCAGCAAGATAGCCGCCGAGTTGTACCGCTCCACCGGAATCAGGGCGGCCCGGCCCTTTTCGATTTGCGCAACCCGTTCTTCCAGGTTGGTAATTGATTCGGTCAGCGCGGCCATCAGGCCGTCACCTCCCCCAGCGTCGCCCGCAAGGACTGGTAGTACCATTTGCACTCTTCGGCCGGCTTGCCACCCTGGTTGTAGAACTTCTTGTCGGCCAGTCCTTTCTCGGCCTGAACGATATCCTCGTCCAGGCGCTTGAGCAAGGCCGCCATCGTGCGGAGCGCCTGTACTTCAGGCCGGTCCCCAGCCGTGCGATGCGCTTCGTGCGCCGCCACAAGGGCGAAAGCGTCGCCGGCAGCGGCCGCCTTGGCCGCCACTGCCTCCAGTGCGGCAGCCGTGCCGCCGAAATCGGCAATCGCCTGATCTGTCAGAGCCCGCCACTCCTCCTGCACCTTGGGAATCTTGCAGGCGGCCATGAGCCGCTCCACACGACCCAAAGCTTCCCGATACCCCTCTGCGGTCAGGCCGGCCGCAAGCCGCCGGACCTGGCTCTCCTGCATCCGCTCCTGGTCAGGGCCGAACTCTTGCCGGGCCGCCCTCAGGCGCCCATCCAGTGAGTGGCAGAGAGTGAAAAGCTCGCTCACGAGCACCTTTTCCTCCCGCGCCCGCTCACTGGGGTCGATGATGAGGCCGAAGCCCTGGTCGATGCTCTCCTGCGCCGCGGATGCTGCTGCCTTGCCAAAGGCGTGGGGTGAATACCCTGATGCTGCCGCGCACAGCAAGGGCAAGTCGAGAGTGGTCGGATTGAGAAAGAAGAAGGAACGGAACAGGTTGGTCACGGTGCGGCGGTAACGTAGAAGCTGTTTGGCCTCCACGCTGTTCTTCAAGGCCGCCAGTTGCAGGGCCCCGGGCTCGCGGGCCGGGTCGAAGCGGATCAGGGAGTCCAGATTCTGCCCCGTCTCGCCCGTGCTCAGCCCGACCACAGTCACGTACAGGTGGTAGACGAACCGCTCCACGGACATGCCGAGCCGCTTTTTCAGGTAAGTCCGCTGAACGGCCCGGTAAGAGTCGAACAGCCGGCCCAGCCACTGAACCAGCCCGGGCTCTTTCAGGAACGCCTCATCCGCCTGGGCCCGGCTCCGGGTGGTCAGAGCGGTGAGAATGTACGACCGGGCCTTGCGGTCACGGGGAACGAACAGGGTGGGGAATGATTCCTCCTTGTCGCTGGTTCCCTCGAAGACCACATGGAGGCGCTGCTTCTGATACTGGAGGACCGGCGTGTTGCCGCTCCGCGGATTTGCGATACCGGCGGCATCACCGTACGCACTGAGCAGGTACTCCAACCCTCTTTCGGCCACGCGCCTGAGGTTAAGGTCCTTACCCTGAAGCCACTGCTGGATGTCCAGATTCTCCTTCTCCAGCGGATCGGGCTTTCGCTCCGGTTCGACGGGCTTCGGTTCAGGCGGCTTCACCACCGGTTGTGCGCCGGTCCCGACTGCCACTGCATAGGCGGCAGGCTCCTCTGCCGTCCTGGCCGGCACCTGCGCCTCTGGCGCCCCCCTGGTCTCCACCGCGGTTGCTCCCGCAACCTCCACCGCACGGGTTGGCACCACAGGCTTGTCCACGACTGGAACCGGTTCATCCTCGATCAGGTAGTCGGCAAGTTCAGGCGGGAGTTGGATGCCCAACTGCTCGGCATCCCGGCGGGAAACCTTCCCGTCCGACGGGCGGCCGTACCACTCGAGGAAGCGAACCTCGTCCGGATACTCCTCCTCCAGGTCGAAGAGGCGCCCCGGCAGCGGCTTAGCTGCCAACCGGCTGCCAGTCATGTTGGTCGCGGCGACCCAGGGTTCATCCGGGCTGGTGAGGATTGTCATCATGGCCTGCAGCAAAATCCGCGGCGTCTTCTTCGGCTGCTTGGTGTCGAAATCGAGCAGGCGCTGATAGAGGTTGGTCACAAACGCCGCGTTCACGGGATAGAGACTGCCCGGCGGCATGTTGATGCCGCTCTCAGACCGGGCGGCTGCAATGTAGCGCGCCGTCATCGGCACGTGGTGTTCTTCCAGGAACCAGGAGGTACGCTGGGAGTCGGTCATGGTAAAGCGGCCCTGCAGCCGCTCCTGCATGTAAGTAAACGCGTCACCCGTGACCCGGAAGATCGAGCCGAGGTTCTCCGCCTCAAACCCGGTCGTCCAGCCGATGACCACATCGAAGTTGCCGCTGTTCAACTGGAAGAGGAAGTCCAACAGCTCCTCCTTCATGAAGCCGAAGGAGGTCAGGTCTTCCATGATCAGCAGCGGCCGTTTCTTCATCGCCTGGTACCGCTTGCTGATGCGCTCCAGGCGGCCGGTCATGTCGCCAACTTTGATCAGTTCCTTGATCCCTTCGTAGATCTGGTCTCGGCAGGCAACGTAGGCCGTGTCCAGATCGAGCCATGGCGTCAGGTTGCTGAGCAGCAGGTCGAATTCCCGCCGGTCCAGCAGGTTCATCTCCCGCTCCTTGCCCAAGTCGGTCACCTGCGCCCGGTACTCGTTGAAGCTGCGGGCCAGCAAGGCCTTGAAGCCGTTGTCCTGGAAGATGCGCTCCAAGGTCCGCAGTTGTTCGGGGCTGTAGCGGTTTTTGAACTGTTGGGTCAGCGTCACCCGCATGACATAGGCCACCGACTGGGTGACGATGTGCGCTTCTGTCAGGTCCGTGACTTCCGTGATATCGGCTTCCGCTTCAGCGCCGGCGTGTTGGTTGAGCAGGCCGATGATTTGCCCCAGCTTGGTGGTGGAACGGGAGATCAGAACTGGCACGTGGTGGGGACTCCCGGCCGCCTGATACTGAAGGTACTGACAGAACTCGGACTTGCCCGAGCCAGTCTCGCCCACCACAGAGAAAATGCGGTTGTTTCTTACGCTGCCATCCACGGCCAGCACCCAGCCGGCAATCTCCGACTCGTGGGCGAACTGGCCGGGGTTGCCCACCTTACAGAACTCGACCTTGATTCGGTCCATTGGGTAATGGACCTGCTCAAATATCTCCCTGGGCTTCTCCTGGCTTTCGGTGGTGAAAAACTTGAGCACCGCTGCCGGCAAGAGGGTCCTACGCATCAGCGCCGGCCTCCTTTATCAGCAGATGAGAGGCCGTCATGGTCGGCGAGAATCGGATCGGTTTGGCATCGCTCATGGCCGTGAAGCCGATTAGGCCCTGCTCGTTCATTTCCACCACGGCTGCCGCCACACCGGGATGCAGATCGCCGGTGCCGGTGACCACCGGGAAATACTGACACTCAATAAGCTCTAGGTAGTCGCCGGCCCGTACCAACTCCGCACCACCCGCCGCCTCCTCCAGAATCTGGTTCATGAGACGACAGTCCGGCGTCAGGTTGACCGACTTGGCGCCCCGCACCTGGTGGAGCACGCCTATGAAGTCGAGCAGCCGCATCCAGAACCCGAGCTTAAGGTCATTGATGGACACATTGCCCACGGTCTTGAATTGCTGCTCGTTGAGGAAGGCCATCAGCCTGTCCACCGTGATTCCGATCGTTCCGGTGCGGACCAGCAGCTCGTAGATACGCATGAAGTCGGCTTGCCGGTCGGTCTGCGCCGAAAGCCCCTGTAGCAGCAAGGCCCGGAATGCGAACGGCTTCAGCGGGCCGGGCGGTGCCCAGTACTCCGTGCCGTCCCATTCAAGCAAATCGGTGGCCACCAGGAAGTTGAGCGCCTCCAGCACGTGGTCGGTGGCAGAGTCGCCCTCCGCCCGGAAAAAGAGATCCTGCCGGCACTGCTTAAGGGTGATGCGCCCAGTGCTCGCGATATGCTCGTACACCGCTTCGAGGGTTCCGGGGACCACGTTCAAGTAATTCAGCAGGTACTCGGCTGGCTTCAGATCTGCCTTCATACGTCCTCCCCCTTCCAGCGGTACAGCTTTTTCGGGTCGAAGTCAAAGAGCGCCATCCCGTACCAGAGGGCATTGGCCATTGCGCCGGCCTCGCCCCTCTCCAGCCACCCTCGCATCTCTTCCATAATGAAGGGCGGGCCTTTTCTGTACTCCAGCTCCTCCCGGCGTTCGGCGTTCTCCAAAAAGTGGGCGAGCAAGCTCCGGATCAAGGGCGTGAGCGGATAGGAATCGGACTGAAGGCGGAAGAGGTCAGTGATGCGGCCAAACTCGGTCCACCCGGCCCGGGCAAGTTCCGCAGCCAACCGGTGGAAATACAGATTCTCCGTCAGACGCTGCCGGATGGGTGAGCCAACTCGTCGCAGATACCGCCGGAAGAGAACGGAGTAATCCTCCAGTACGGCACCACGGCCGAAGAGGCCCATGTCCTCGAAGATGGATTTGCCATCGGCGGCGCCGGGCAGCACCAGATTCGGCCGGTCGACCACCAGAACGACCAGGGGCTGACCGGGTCCGGGCCGGAGCGCGTACCGAATCAGCTCCCACGTGAAATCGTACGCACTATAGTCAATCGTCTCCTGGCTGATGACCTGCACCAGGTGGCCACGCTCGGCCAGCAGCGGCTCCGCACGGCCGGGGCCGAGCTTGAGGTACACGTAGGGTACCGGCCGCAAGTCCGTGTGCCATATGTAGTTGTAGGTCACATTCGAGAGGCCGAGCTCGGTGAGCAGAGCCAGAGAGCGAAGCTGGCCGCGGGCTTGGCCGACCTGAGGGTCGACCAACACGAAGAGGCCTCGGGGCTCGGCTCCCGTGAACGAGGTCCAGGGACCGGAGGAGAAGGTCGTCACGCCGGTACCTCCCGGAGGCTTACCCGAGTATGGTTGCGATTTTATGCTATCATTCATTCAGTGGACAAAACAATTCCCATCTGTGCAATGGCACACCAGGCGTAGAATGACCCCGCTTGCGTAAATGAACACGCTTGGAGGGCTTGCGTATGCGCCGCCCGAGGGTGTATGTTATTTAATTTCAGCGGAAACCTGCCACATCTGCGACTGGGTAGTGCCGACCGCGGGCCCGCCGTGTTAATCTGCGCAAACAGTGCAAAAAGTTGATAAATGAATATTGCACAGCGGCGAGAATGCTGCTACGGTTAGAATAGCCAATAATGGCGAAGATGGCGACGAGGCTCTTTCTCCAGCGAGTGGTCTTCGCACCCTTCCGGATGAAAGGTGGACAGGCCGGACGGCCTACGCTCGCATTCGGACTGCGCCGTGTCGCGCTCCCGGCGTTGGCTCTACGTGTTCTTTCTTACAGGTTTCTGCTCAGTCGGTGCCCGCAGGGCGGTCGCCTTCTTGTGGTGTACCTTTCTTTCCCATGCCTCCGTTCTGGCGCGGCTGGCTCAGTGCCAGTCGCCATATGGCAGCAGCCGCCGGTGGTAACCTCACCAGGTACATAACGGAGGTCCGCACCATCCGCCGTCCACCTCAACTGCACATCTAGGGAGGGCAACGCATGGCCAGGAAGAACACGCCCAATCCCACTGAAACGGACGTGCTCCAAGCAGGGGCTCAGTTTCGGCGCGACTATCGTGAAAGGCGGCGGAGGGCGAAGGAGATGAAGGAGCAGTATTTCCCACTGCCTAAGGCCTTCCTCTCACTGCTGAACCACCCCACTGTGGACCCGCCGGCAATCGCGCTGCTGCTCTACCTCATGCTGACTGCCACTGCGGCGGGCGAGGTAAGGGAGTCGGCCGCCAGCATTGCCCGTAACATGGGCGTCACCCAGTCTGCCATCTCCCGCCGCTTCGAGACTCTGGAGGCAGCCGGGCTGGTCAAGCGTCTACAGTTGAAGCCCGGTGCAAGCTACCACGCGTTTCTCCGGCCGTTCCCGCCTGACGGGTACGACCGTAGAGCCTAGTTCCCGGGTTTGCGTAGATATCTAAGTTTCTGATCATACTCCAACGTACAGGTGGGGGCGTGTTACTCGCTTGCTTTTGTCGAAAAAGGAGGAACTCGACCAGGGTGACCCCGCACCGTTTTCTTGACGCGCACAAGAAAAGCAAACGGACGCAAGCTCCCGCTCGAAGCCTACCCGCTGACTGCCCTGCAGCATCCTTTCGCTCTGCCGCCGTGGGTACTGGCCGGCCCCGGTACCGGAAAGACACACACGCTGACCTGGCTCGTACTCTAGCGGATCCTGGTGGACGGTGTGCCGCTTTCTCGGATCTTCCCGACCACCTTCACCCGCACGGCGGCAGATGAGATCAAGGGACGCCTAATCAAGTACCGCCAGCTGATGGTCGATGCTGGCCTGACCGAGGCCACTGCCCTCGACCACACCAAGCTCCAGGTGGGCACCCTCCACGGGCTCGCATACCGGATTAGCAGTGGCTGGCGCCGGTGAGCCCGCCCAGCCAGTAGACCTGCGAGGCCTGCGAGCTCCGCTATCGCTGCGTCCACCTCGGCCGTGAGGGCGCCCGCTAGCTCAAAACGGCCCTTTAGCATCTGACACCCTGTGGGAAGCAGCAGCCCTGGTAGTGCCCCTGGCACCCCTGGGCTACTGCTCCGTCATCGCAGGGGCATCGCCGCATAGCTAACCTACCTTCAGCCCCTCCTCCACCGCACGCAGAATCGATCTCCGCCCCTTGCCGCTGGCAAAAACCCGCCGCAGATTCGGCAGCTTCGCCAGCACGTGCTCCAGGGCGACCGTCGTGGAATGCTTGACGCACGCCGTGACCTCCACAACGAGGTCGACGTTCTGCACCCGCTGGCGGATTTGATCCTCTGAGAGGTTCGCTTCCCACGGCGGCGGCACGTGGGTGAAATCGCCGAGCCCCTGGCTCCTCAACTGCTGTTCCACTGCCTTGCGCACCGGTTCGTCCCCGCCCACGACGGCAATCCGCTTGCCATGCACCGCCAACCTCTCGTCCGCGACGGGTTCCGCGTCACCGGCGTTGCCATCCAGGCCAAATTCCGGCTCCTTCAGCAGTTGCGCCCGCTGCTGGTCGTACATATCCTTCATCGACTGATACCGGACCGGGTTCGTCACGTATAGCGCCAGCATGGCCTCCCGCAAAATTGGCACGCTCTGCCGGGGCATCTTCAGAATCTGGGCCTGGGCCACCTGCTCATACCCCAGTGCTGCCCGGGCGGGGCATTCGCCCTCACCTTCCTGCAGGGACCCGGCCAGGTCCAGCAACAGGTCCGGCCGTTCCGCCAGCAGTTGCTTTTCAGCGGCTGCGTAGGCCGCCGCCGCACCTACCCAGCTCTTTTTCAGCATGAGCAGTTCAATCAGATCGCTGGCGGCCTGTGCGAATTGCTGCAGCATCTCCGCCCGCTGTCCGGTGTCTAGCAAGCCGGTCAGTGCCGCCAGTCGGTAATCGTACAGGTCAACTTCTGCCAGCGCCACCTCACGGTCATGAATCGAAGCCTGCCAGCGGTTGAACGCCCTGATCAGGTAAGTCCAGTCCTCCGCCATGAAAAGCGTTTCTATCAGCTTCCGGGTAGTCGCCATATCGTCTGGCCGCTCCTCCAGGGCACGGCCCATGGCTTCATACGCCAGGTCCGCCTCCTTGCGGTGCAGCCGTACACTAGCCTCCGCCAGGTAGGTTTCGTGGGTGTGCAACCCATGCTCGTGTGCCCGGGTGACGTAGCTGAGGGCCGACTCCCAGTCCTCGGCCCGCACGGCTTCCTCCGCCAGCAGCGGAAGCAGGTCGACGGGCATGGCCCCAGGTGCGAAGGCTGCCTCCGCCTCGCACATGCGCGGGTACTCGTGCGCAACAGCGGCGGAGCGAATCAGTTCTGCCAGCAGCAAGGTCTGATCATCAGGCGTCAGCTTCTCCATTCCGTGGACCCTCAGCAACTGGAGGCCAGCCAGGGTCTGCTCGCTCCGGCCTACCACCTGAACTCGGGCCAGCAGCCGGTAGAGAGTCAGCGTTACCTCCACCTCTTCCGGTAGATCGGGCAGGTCCAGGAGCTTGTCTGCCCGAGCTCCCGCCTCGGCCGGCGAACCGGCCAGGCGCCCGCGCACATCGGCCAGGTCGGGCCCCCAATTCCTGCCGACCGCTCCATCAGCCATCAAGGCGGCGGCAGCCATGGGTTCAGGCGCCAGTGCCTCGAACGACAGTCCCAGTGCACCTAGTGCCGGTCCTGCCAAATCCGGCACTTGACTGAGCCACTCGAACAGGGACTCTGCCATTTCGGGCTCAGAAACCGCTCCACCCAGCGCTTTCAGCAAGCCAACGAGCGTGCTCCGGTAGGCGCCGGCATCCTTCGGCTCCAGCCGCCCCAGCAGCACAAAGGCCCGCAGCGCTTCATGCACCGCCTCCCGGTACTGGAATTGTCGCTCCCGAACCTGTGCCAGCAACTGACGGGTCGAGGCTTCGGCCTGCAGCTCTTGCTGTGAGATCGCCAACCTCAGGGCGACCGTGAGGCAATCGCCCGCTTTCGCCAGATAGTCCTCGTAACGTGAAGTGCCTTCAGGTTCGGTCAGCGACCGCCGGAGCCAGGCCTCACCCAGCCGACGCTGCGTGTGCAGGCTGCCCTCCAGCTCTCTGCCCGCCTCTTCGCCAAGGGCAGTCACTTCCTCCCAGTTTCCCAGGGCTGCATGGACCCAGATTGCCTGGCGCGCCAGGTCCGCCTGAGCAGCGCCTGCCTGGCGCTGCTCCTTCAGTCGCTTCAGTGCCTGCTCCGGCTGGCCTGCGAGCATCGCGTCCACCACAGCCAGTCGGTCCCGGGCGCCCCGGGGCCGCCCCGCACCCCGATCATCCAGTTTACCCAGGTATCGGGTCACCGCCTGCTCCCATTCATCCGTCGATGGGGTCGGCGCCACCGCCGGCGAGCCGAGCAAACGCCGCACGACCGTTGCAATCTCCGCCTCTACCTGACCGACGGGCCGATTTACGCGCTTTACTAGTGCAAATACCTTGAAACTGCCCCCGGAATTGGGGCGCGCTTTATACACCTCGATGCCCGGCGGAAGCAACTGCGCCAGCGTACCCACCTGGTCCATCTCGATGTTCAGGTAGAGGTACCAGGGCCTACCATCTGTCATGTCCTTCAGCCGGCAGGGTTCCAACTAACTCCCCTCCAGAATAGGCTGCTCGCGTACGCGACCGCGGGTGGCGGCGAAAATCGCCTCCGCCTCCTGCCGCAGCCGGGCGACGCCCGCTTCATCGGTGACATACTGGAGCAGTTCTTTGTTATAGCCCACCCCGGACGGGGTGAAATTGGCGGAACCCATCAGCCCGGCTGTATGCCCCACGAACAGCTTGGTGTGCAGGTCGCTGAAGCAGCGTACCTCCATGCGGCCCGCATGCCCCTTCCACAGCTCACGTGCCAGCCGCACCGTCGCAAGGATAGGTTCGTCCCAACGGGCTCGGTCCGGATAGCAGCGCAGCACCAAGCGCAGCCGCCCGCCCAGCTCCATATACCGCTTGAGCAGCTCCTGGAAGGCGATATGCGACTGCCCCGGGAAGAGATCGGCGAAATATCCCCTCCCGTCCAAGGTGAGCTGCACGTCGCCCATCCACGGGCTGACCAGATACGCCACGTGTTCCGCCCTTGCGGACCGGACATGCAGCAGCTCCATTGCAAACACGTCCAGCAGTTCCCGCCCGAAAGCCGAGTCGGGCTGTGCGGTGTTGATATAGCGCAACTCAACCCCTCCTCTGCTGGAGGACCACTTCGTACAGGCACCCGTCCGCCAAATCGAGGCGGGCGAGGCCGCTGCTGTGCAGTTCCACCCCGTAGACGCGGTCGTCCGGCATGGGAATCCCGCACGCCTTTAACTGACCGACCGCGGAGACCAGCTGGGGCTCCTGGCCAGCCTTGTAGCGAATGTGAACCCGCAGGGCGCCGCCTCGGAAGAGCTCCCTGGCCCGCCCCGCCGTCTGCTCCGGATAAGCTGCCGAGAGCGCCACCGTCCAGCGCTGCTTGAGTCCCGCCAGTACATCGGACAGCAAGCGCCGGCTTAAGGAGAAACGGGTCACCGCTGGGCTGTCCAACTCACAGCCGCCTTCCAGGCAGTCGGGGCAGCCGTCGTAACAGGACTGAAGAATCCGCCGCCCAATGGCCTCCTGCAACGATTCCTGGATTAGCGCCTCCTCGACGCGCTGCTGCAGGGCGGCATCGACATTGCCAGTGTAGTGATGCCAGTAGAGCTCGGCATAGGTCAGCCCGGCGCCCAGGGAAGCGAAGAGCGCTTCTTCGAATCCCGGCGCTACCTTCGCATCGATGGTGCAGAGACCCGTCAGGAACTGGACCCGTTCCTCCGGAGTCTGCTCGGCCAGCGTTCTGATTTGGTCAACCGAATTGATCGCCATCAGGAACTGGTCATAAAGCGGGCGCCGCTTCAGGTTGTCGGCAATGGTCTGGAGCAGACGGGTGAAAAGCACCTGCCGGTTCTGCCGGTGCAGGTCCAACAACTCACGCAGGGGCGTAGTACCCCCGGCGACTACCTCCCGGTACAGCAGGAGCCGCATCTCCTCATCCAGGGGCTGCCGGCCGGTCATCCGTTCGAGATTCTGGCGGAAGCGCTCCACTTGCCGGTAGAGCGTCCAGTTCTCCAGCGGCTGCGCCATGGCGAAGTCCGCTAACTCGAAGGGGCGGATGAAGAGCTTGCGTAGGTTGCGGTAAAGCTCCGTTGTCAGATACAGCCCGCCCCGCTGCCTGAACCAGCCGGCCAGTTCAGCGAAAGCGGCCGTGCGCTGCAAAGGACCCGGCGCACCTTCCACCGCCTGCACGCGGCCGGCGATGGCCCGCAAAGCGGCCTCGGGCAGAGACAGCACCTGCTGCAGGAACTCTTCTCCGGTGGCCACCGGGCATTCCATGACTAGTCGCTCCACCTCGCGCCAGAATTCCTCCGGCGCCTCCCGCAGCCGCTGATGCAGGGCCCGCATCAGCCCGGTGCCGTACATACCCAGCTCGAAGAGGCTGATTTCGGGGCGGGGGTTCTCATAGTCGGCGGTCATTTCCGCATGGCCGGCCAAGTCCTCGTCGTTCTCCACCCCTGCAACCACCTGCACACCCTTGCGCAGGGCGTGTTCCAGGGAATGCACAAAGACGTCGCGTACGAAGACCATGGAATCACCGCCGAACGCCTCACGGGCCTGGGCCGCCACAGCGCCCCGGAACTCGGCGTCCGCAGCCATCAACTCCATCTGTGCGCGCACCTGCCGGGCCAGGTGGCCATACAACGACTGCAGCACCCCGGCGAATGCCACGTCATGTAGCCCGGCTGCAAACTCGCCTGCAGCCTCCGCCATGGGACGGTTCAATTCCCGAGTCATCGCAAGGAGGGCGTCCGTCAGACGCTGCACGGTAAAGAGGTTCTGCGACTCCGTCTGGGCCCAGCGCTGCAGGCCGGCGGCAAACGCCTTATGCCGCAGATGCCGTAGCAGACCCTGGCCAGGAGAGAGCGCCAGCTCCAAGTCCGGGTTCAGCTTGAACACAACCCCTTCAGTCTTGAAGTCGAAGCCCAGCGCAGCCGGCTCGCCGGCCGGAGTCCGGTAGAAAACCTTGCCGCTCCACTCGGCACTGTCCTCGCCCACGAGGGAAGCGGTCGCACCGGCGTATATTTTCCGCACTTGGAGCCACGGGTTACCCGAGAGGAGTACCAGGTCGGACAGGAGCGGCACCTTCGCTGCGGCAAACAGCCCCAATTGCCGTGGGTCGCCATGGTGGTCCCCCATGCGCCCCTCATCCCATCGGACCTGATAGAACGAGAGCGGATGGCTGGAGGTGCGGTCGAGCAGTCGGACGGTTCCCGGCTTCGCCGACGTACTCGGAGAAACCAGTCCTGAAGCGGGGTCCATGGACCAGACCACCGTCCCTTTGGGGTCGGTGAAAGGCTTCACAATGATGCGCTCCGGCCGGAAGACCCGCAGGTCCGGGTACAGGCCACCCCGGGTCAGCGTCGGCTGCACCCGCAGGGGCATCTCCCCCTTGTCGACCTTCGCCAGTTCCCCCGCCGTGCGGATACGGTCCTCATCAATTGATACGCTGAGCCGGTTCTGCCCGATTGACTGCGCCGAGTCCAGGGGAAACCAGTACGGCATCTTCCACCGGTAGGAGACCTTACCCAGTGCGGTCTCGCTCAACCCCAGTGCGATGCGAATCGGCTCGGCCTTCCGCCCGGTGTCAACCGTCAGTTCCGGCAGGTTGATGTCGTTGAACAGTGCGCTGGGTACATAGTCCGCCATCAGATCCTTGACGCTGGTGCCGGGTCGGTTCGGGCTCTCGAACCGACGCACCAGCTTCAGGAGGCCGAAGGAGAGAATGCCCTCACTGGCCGGGCTCTTCAACAGGGCCGCCACCTCGGCCTCCGGCAGGCCAAACGCCTCCCGGATATACGCCCGGATCTGATTCAGGTTCGCCTCATCAGCGGTGGCCCGCTTGATGAAGGCGACCATCTCCCGGTTGAGCGAGGGCGCCTCGTAGCCAGCCCCTTCGGCAGCCGCACGCTGGCCCAGCCAGTCGAGCAGTGCGTAGAAGCCGTGAATCCGCTGCACCAGCTTGTTGCCAGGGTTAAGGGGCAGCCTGCGGAACTCCGGGTCCATCAACCGCTCATGGTTTTGGTAGTTGAAGACATCGATCGGCCGGTAAGGGCTGAGCACGGTGACCATCAGAGGCCGGGTACCCACCTGCCGCCCCCCCCGCCCCTTGCGCTGCACGAAAGAGGCCGCGTTGGCGGGCGACAGGTACTGAATTACGGCCATGACTGTGGGGTCGTCGTACCCGACCTCCAGCGAGGAGGTGGCGATGACCAGGTCGTCATCCGCCTCCACCTGGTTCTCCTCATCCTGGCTGGAGATAGTCTTGATCTTCATCGGGTCGGCAAGCCCACGGCCATGGGCCATGAACCACCAACACTCGCCCTCCTGAAAGAGGCGGCAGGCCGGGTTGGGCCCACCCACACAGCCTGCGCACTGCTCGGCAGAGTTGAAGTAATCCTGCAACAGCGGCCGGCGGGCAATCGTTGCGGGAGAACGCAGGTCAAACAGGCGCAGATTCTGCTCGGCGTCTAGCAGCCGACGCTGCCAGCGGTAGACGATGTCCAGGGAGTTGACGAACCCAAACGTCTTGTACACTCTGTCGCCGTCCGGCTGCCACATGTTGTGCACCACCGCCATCGCGGTCTGAATCAAGGTGCTGAGAACAGCCGACTCACCGGTGGATTTGGGTTTGACAAAAATGAAATACTCGGCGCCATCCACCCGGGTCTCCCCGGCCTCCCGATTGGGCACTTCGACAGCGATGCGGTTCATCTCGAGGCCGGTCAGGTCGTGGAAGAACTCCTGTGGCGCTGCAATCGTGGCGCTCAGGCCAATGAAGTGCAGGGGCCGCCGGGATGGTTCCGGCGCTGCCCTCAGGCGGGCGGCCAGCCGGCGCAGCACATAGCCAATCTGCATCCCCTTGGTGCCGGTATGGAGGTGTATCTCGTCAACCATGACCAACGCCGGCGCGGGATAGTCATCATTGCCGAAAATCGCCTGGTGGGCCGGTGAGGTAAGCCGGTCGGACAGCGACTCGGTCACGAGCACCAGCACATCCGGCGGGTTGGCTCCCATCTCGTCCTTTGTCAGCACCACCCAGTTGACCGGCGAAAAAGTACAATTGGGGCTAGAGCAGATTAGGCGCCGCTGTGCGGGGTTGTTGCGCCCGGCCATGGGGACGATGAGGGGCGACTGACAGTCGGGGCAGGTCATGGCAGGGAAGCGAACGCCCACGGGGTCCCCAACGGTCGGCCATTTCGCCCATTTCTCGAACAACTGATCCGCCGTATACCGGGTTTGGCCGTACTCAATGCCCAAGGTCACCTTCACCGACTGGCCTGGCAGTCCGTTGAGGATGCGAATGAGGCCAAAGAACTCCTCGAACTGCTTCTCCGCCAGCTTGGTGCGAGGATAGATGGCCATACTCTTGGTACCCTTCCGGCCCCTGAGCACACGCTCTAAAATCACGTAGAAGAGTGCGGGTGCAAAGTAGGCCAAGGTCTTGCCCGATCCGGTGCCTGCGCCCACGACCGTGCCTTCGGGCCTGTCGGCGGCGGCCCCCGTAATCAGCCGGGTAATCACGCGCCGGAAGGCCCGCTGCTGGAAGGGGGCGAAGGTGGTCTTGCCATTCTGCTCTAGGACTTCCCTGAGGAGGGCCATCGCCTTCTCCAACTCGGCCGCCGGTACGGCCCCGGTGGCCGCCCCTGCCAACGCCAACTCCTGGGCGTCTGCCAGCGCTCCGCCGACGAACTGATCCAGGGGTATCCAGCGGTTCGGCACCTCCCGGGGCTTTACCTCAAACTTCACATCGCTGACGAGCGCCGGGCTCTGCGCCGACCGAACGTGATTCTCGAAGCGCTGGCGGAGCTTCACGATCAGCCGCACCACTTCGGAGATTCGGCTTCGGAACTCCCAGGCCCCGGGATTGGTAGCCACGGCGGTCCCAGTAGCACCGAAAGCCTCGGCGGCGCCCCCGCCCAGGGGCAGGATCTGCATATCGGCCATGAGGAAGCGGAGGGCCATCTCACGTGCGAGGTAGTGCGTGTCCTGCCCGACTTCGGCCGTGGCGGGCAGTATGGCCACCAAGTTCGCGCCAGAGATTCTGGTGTCGTAAATCCCGTACCTTGTTTGCTCCGCCTCCCAGACCTCAAGCTGGGTCTGAATCTGGTCCCGGAGCCTGTCCACCCGCTCCAGGAAGACCTGAAGGGTCTGCTCGTCGGAAATCCCAAATAGCCCCGCCAGGGCGAGAGCGGGTCCGGAGTTAAGCCGGGTCCAGAGGTCCGGCCATAGCGGCCCCTGTGTGCCGCCCTGATCATCCACGACGACCTGCAACAAGGCGGAGGCGAAGGCTGCGTAGAGGTCGGACGCAGGGCCGGTCCACCCCAGGGACCGGGCCCAGTCGGGTGGTGCTCCGCTTCCTGGCGCGGTGGCAGCACCCGGGGCTACACCATCACCGGCGGGTATAATTGCCCCCGGGGGCCGCAGCCGGTCTGCCTGCCAATGCCGCAGCGAATCAGAACTGGACTGCACTATGAAACGCCTCCTAGAAGGACCATACATTAACAGTTCGAGATATTGCGCATCCCTCCTCTTGCGGTCGGTTCGATTTGATCGTTAGAATTCAGCAGGTTACGCCAAATGCCGTCGTGCGTTTGCTTTCCAGGACTCCCCCGCCGGATTTGGGCCACGTTCCACTTGCCAGCGGCCACGGCAGCGGCCCTCCCAGCATTTCGGCATATGGTGAAGATTAGCCAGGCCGATTCACTACGATTGCCGGAGGGCCTTGAACTCTAGGCCAGAAACCAACTTATCCCACTCGCTGCTCCCAGCAGTGGATGTGAAATCGGGGCAGGTACACGCTGCCCACAAGGAGAATTAATGGCACCGCACCATGCAACAAGGGAGGCCCTCGTGTCTGTGCCAAAAACCTACTTGTTTACAACACAGTCCAAGTCCGGCCGCGGGGGTCGGCCGGGCGCCTTCATAGTCACTAATGGTGATGGGAAAGAGACTGCCAGACTGGAAACACCCTACGTCTTTCCTGTCATTAATGTAATTGGCGGTCCCCCCGGGCCCGGTCGAAATGGCGGACTGTGGCGACCGATCAAGTGGTGGATGTTCCTGCACGAGCCGCGCATCCGGGCGTACCTTTGCCAGGTGCTGCATGTGATTGACTTTAACCTCAAACGAGAGCCCTGGGATAAATGGCTTAGCTTGCCGTTTTCCCGGTGGATCACGGAGTGGCAAGAGCAGACCGCAGAGAGTTACCAACTCAACCTTCCCGACTCTGCGATAGGGCGCCCCGACTTCGCTTACCCGTTTCGGGAATGGATGCAGCACTGGTCCTATTGGCAGCAGCCCCCCGGCACACAGCCAGTCGTTGAGCCCATCACCTTCCTTGACTCCGGCGGCTTTGCACTTATGAAGCTGTCCAACTTCAAGAAAGCCGAGGCCCTGGAAGTGTCCGAGACCCCAGAATTCATCTTTGACCTGCAGCGCAAACAGGGCGGCGATCTCATCGCCAGCCTGGACCGGCCGGTGCCCCCCGGCCTGTCGGCCGATGAAGTGCGCAACCGCCAAGAGTGGTCAATCACCAATGCCGTGGCGATGCTCAACCTGCTGGCTATGGAGAAGGAGAATCCGGTGGTCCCGGGCCAGGCGTACACTCCCTTCCCCTACGTAGCCGTCCATGGTGACTCCGTGGAAACCGGGCAATGGTACGTGGACGAGTTCTTCCGCCGTTGGCAGTCTGACGAACTGCTGCCCTCAGCGCGCAACGTCCCGTTTGGATTTGCCATCGGCTCCATGGTGCCACGGGCCGATGACCCCCGTGTTGTCGTAGAGATTGTGTGGGGCATCATTGAAGCCATCCACGCCCACCAGCCTATCCTAGACGACGCCGGGCTGCCCGCCCCGCCGGTTCATGTCTTCGGAATCAATAGCCACCTGACGGCCCTGCTGTCCTATCTCGGCGTTGACACCTTTGATTCATCCACCTTTGCCGATGTTGCAAAGCGGGCCAACTACCTCAGGGAGGACCTCCGCCCAGTCCGCATATCCGAAGTGACCCACGACATGTTAAGGCAATGCAACTGCTATGTCTGCGAAGGGCTGATCCGAGCCCATGATCAAGGGGTAGATGTGCTCAATCAGATGACCAGGATTCTCGGGCAGAAGGTAACCCAGCCGGATGGGAATGGGGACACTCCCCAGAACGAGACCCCCGAAGCGGAGAAACCCGAAAACCACTACTATCATCGCTTCTCGCTACCTGGCTTCCCGGGGCGGCTGGCAACTCGGTCGGACATCTATGCGCTCATCGCCATGCACAATTGGGAACGACTGACCCAGGAGACAGACAAGATCCAGAAGTATGCAGCCCAGGGCAGGCTGTCAGAGCACCTGATTGAGATGGTGATCAAGCAGGACGCCCAGCGCGGCGAACGGCTCACTGACGCACTCCTCTGGATGGCGGCTGCCGAAGCTCGGGCGGGGCGCCCGGAACTGCTCGCTGCACTTCCCGGGGAGTTGCGGATAAAGGCGGAAGCGATCAATCCCGATGAGCGGCGATCCGCACCGGTGCCCAAGGTCAAGGAGATTTGGACGCCTGACATGTTCGACCTGAGGACAAACCACCCCTATGCGGGCCGTCCGCCGGAAAAGCCGATTCTGCTCCTGATGGCCTGCAGCAAGGGCAAGCCGTACCGAGACTCCGCCCATCAGCGCTTGGTCCTAGAGGCGATTCACACGTCATTCCCGCACGATCATCACAAGATCCACAAGGTGACCTTTTCCGGGTTGTTCGGACCGGTGCCCGAGGAGTTCGAAGATGATCCGGACTGCGTCATCAACCGTTACGACTACAAGCTCGAAGAAGGCAACGCAGACCAGGCAAGCGAGCTCAGCGATCGCCTGGAAGCCTATCTCAAGCAGAACAAGTACGACACAATTGTGGCTTACATCTATTTCCCGGCCTATCGTGCCGTGGTTGAGGGGCTTAAGGACAAGTACCGGATCAAGGTACTGCCAGAGCACCCCAAGCGCGGCGGGAAAACCGTCAGGTACCGCGAGGAACTCCTGAAATACATGGAGTACATGCCTGGCTTCACCCGGGCGGGCAGGATCGAACAAATGAGGCTCGATGTGTAAGAAGGCGGTGCCAAGTGCACCGCCTTCGCATTTCCTATGAAGCACCCGCCAGCAGTTCGTTGCGCAAAACGCCTACCGCCTCCTGAGCCAGCGCAGATTCGATTCGCCTCGCCTCGATGTCGAGGCAGTCTAGGGCCACATTCACGGTCATCACGGACTGCCGAACGCCCTCGCGGAGTGAGTCCACGGCCGCATACAACGCGTCTGCAACGGAGGACTGGGCAGGCAGGTTCAGCCGGTCAGCCGCTACGCCCGCTAACACGGCTGCGGCGTGCGCTGCGCTGAACCCCTCTTCTTTTCGCAGTTCATCCACCACCTTTGCGACTTCCAAGTACTCCCACGCGGTGGTAGGCCTACTCTGTGCCAACCGAACAAGATCGGGTTGCAGGGTGCGAACGTCCTCCAGCATAGCCTGCCCTTGAGCCCACGCTTTCCCGGCGTGCGGATCATACAACTCATATCGTCCCGCAACGCCGACGGCCCGATGAAATTCTTCCACGGCCGTGCGAAGCCGTGTGGGCTCAGGGCCAAGACCACTCAGGGCCTGGTCCACCTCGGCCTTCAAGGCCGCCGCGCGCTCCCCGATGTCTCTTCCAAGGAGTACGGCAGCTGTGTGCTTCACGGTTCGAGCAATATCACGCAGTTGCACCTGGATGCCTACCCGCAGGTCCGTGTCAATTCTCGTCAGAGGAGTACCCGCTAGAACTGGCAAGAACACCTTGGGTGTCAATGCTCGAACCAGCGATAGAACCTGTGGTGCATCGAAAACGCCCCTGGCAACGGTGAACATACCATTAACAATCTGATCTAGCATTAGGAGCGCCGAGTCGACATCGTCCGTGCCGACGCCACAGACGCCCAGATCCCGATTCAACGGGCAGACGACCTCCGCCCCCAACAGCTGCTGATAGCTAGGCTGAGTCAAACCGCACCGGAACGCCATAAGGGTCCAGCGGGCCGCAAGGGCCCAGGCCGGTAGATTCATTCCGAGGGCGCCCTCCAGTCGGGCCAGGATTTGGTGGCGATATTGCGCATAGCGCTGCGCACACCAGTCCGCGAGGAGCGCCAGATCAGCATGAGCAGGCAGGCTGCCGGTTACATGCAGTTCCAACGCCGCTTGCCAGACTTCGTCCATGCGCCCCAGTGCGACTGGATCGGCCGGGGTGATGATCAATTGCTCAATCGGTGTCGTCTTGCTTTTGGTCCCCGCTAGAGTGAGGTTACTCTCCCCCTGCTGCTTTCCATATGTCACTCCAGCGGCTGGTCCATGCGGGTGCCCTAGCGGAACGGGAAACCGCAGTTTAAACAGGCCGAACAGTTTGTGAATGCTGCGGATCAAATCGAGGGCGTGCGGCGGAACGTGAAGGGTGGTAGCCCAAGTCTGGGCTTCCAGGCGCAGTTCTTTAAGTTTATTGGAAGCAGCGACCTGCTGGGTGGCCTCTTGCCGATCCTGTACCAACACTTGTGCCTTCAGGCCGGCACCCGAGACCGAGGCAGCTGCAGCACAAGCTGGCTCACCTCCATCCGAAACTTGGAGCGGAAACACTTCCGCTGACAGGCTGATCTGGGCGGGCGGTGTGACTCCAAGCAGGTCGGCTAGGTCCGGCTTTAGCTCGATCGAGTTGCCATTACGCTTACCGTACCAAGCCGCAAGGGCAACAAAAGCGGGATGCGAGTCCCTGTACCGGAACAAATCCTCATCGTACAGGATGTCCCGCACTACTGGGGGCTGCTGCAGGGGCGGGAACGGGCCATGCCCCTCAGCAATTTCCAGGTAAGACTTGACCGCTCGATCTAAGAGGTTTCGCGGTGTGCGCCTGTGCTGCTGATCACTGCCAATCAGGTTTTCGTAGATACGTTCCAGGGCCACGCGGTTAAACGGGTAGAGACCGTCAAAGGCTGGAACGCACCTATCATACAACTCACACATGCCTGGTTTGCACCAAGGCTTGACGGCGTCCAGGTAGCCTTTGACCATCCGGCGGAAACCGTCACCCTGTAACGCGTAGACCTCCATGTTGGCATCCGATAAGCTTAAGCGAGCCGTATACCGGTCCAGTTGGTACGTTCGCATGTATGCTTTCTCGTACCCCGTGGTCCAGCACACTAGCGCGTCAAAATGCCCGGCGGCCTCATCCAACAGAAACGTCAATAGGTCGTCATGGAGCAGGTCAAACGACGTGATGTCCTCAAGAATTAGGATGGGCCGCCGCCCCTGCTCCGAAAACACCTGAGAAATGCGCTCCATTTCGATCCTGAGGTCAAACCGGTCAAGGTTCGTTAGTTTTCGGAGGGCCTCAGTGAGGTGGTGTCGGAGTGCCGAATAGGCCTCGGCGCGCTCAGGAAGGGTACCCCCAGGCGAAAGGCGGACGAAATCCTCTTCTGGGACCATGATGAGTTCGGCCCCGTCAGCGGTTCCTACGCGCCGCGCGGCCTGGTACCGCGCAACCTGTTGCCCAAGTACCGCCTCCAATTCCGTGCGAAGGGCGACCCGAGCAAGAAGGGGCATTCTCTGCCCGGCTGGAGTTCCCGGACCTACCGCCATGTCCAGGTACGCGAGAAGATATCGTATAACCTTTGCGGGTGGAGCCTCCAGGAGATAGGACGATGGTTCCTGCTCTAACCGCATTCCCGCAACATCAGCTAGGTGCTTCAAGACCTCCACTAGTGTATTGATGCGCCTTGGAATGTGGATCACAGCCCGGTCGGTGTCAACTTCGAGCATGTGACACAGCCAACGGGCCAAGTGCGATTTGCCCGATCCCGGTTCACCCGTCAGAACGAAAATGCGATTCGGATCGGCAATTCCGGCCGAGCGGAACGCGTTTAGCAACCCCATCTCGCCGACGAACTGCCCATCTCTATCGGTGATGATGTCCGGCGACGCGAAGGTATATGGCTTGGCAGCCAGCATCCGAATGCGATCGAAGGGCTGGTGAAGGCGCATGAACGAATCGCGCGTCAGCTTCGTATCGGCCTCGGTAGTAAAAAGTTGGCGGACCAGGTTGCGATCCCAGCAGACACGTCTCACGCTGCTCTCTCCTTGCGCAGAACCATGTGGGAAACATGTTCGGATCCGATTTGGAACGAAATCTCGTCCGAATAGGTGATGAAATTGATGGCCCCCTTTTCCTTTAGCCTCGAGAGGACAACAGCAAACCCGTGATGCAATTGCCCCGGTCCGGTAGTCATTTTACAGAACTGGGCCTCTACAGCGGACACCCAGGTGCTGAGAGCCGACTCTTTCCCGGGAACGAGGACATAGCTGAGTAACTGAATGACCAGAGACTCAGTAGGCACCAGAATGAAGCTGTTGCTGCGCTCCGGCTGAATCAGCCCAATCCAACTAGCTAGCCGCATCCAACTCGACATCCGATTGGAGTTCAATTGTGGGATGGATGCTCCCGGAACCGGCATTTGGTTGACGACCGGCCACACTTCGTCACGATTCACGAAGGTATTACACCATTCGGGTCGATCGAGCAGTGCCTCCCAAACGAAACGAAAAACGTAGTTGACGTCGGTGCGCCTGTGGAGGAGGCAAAGAAGGTTTGCCTGTACAGTCCAATCCGAACGATAGTGTTTGGCCAAGCATAACTGACCTTTGCTTAGGTCCACGAGGCCGCTATCACGTAGAAATGGAATCAGTTCCGCAGCAGTTTCCTCCTCTTGCCCGGGTGCAACAAGTGCGCGGAAATCAACCCCAGTCCGTGGTCCAATTGCCAGGAGATTGCAGCCAATCTCCACCATTGCCCCATAGATTGAGATTCGGTCAAGCAGTAAACGAGCGTTCAAGTTTGCGGTCAAGGTTAACCACCCTCCCCTCCACTAGGTCGGCCAGTGCCCCGAGATGTTCCCGCCGGTACATCTCGGTCAGTTGCTGTTTGACCAGCGCAACGGGCAACACCACGAACTCCGGCACCTGGGCAGCCACGCGTAGCAAGACATCACGGTAAGCCCTTGAAGTGGCGTACCCCACCTTAAGTACGAACTGTCCACCATTCTTCCGAAGAAAATCGGCCAAGCGTCTTACGCACACCTGGATTTGAACTTCATCTGAGGGCAGAAGTCGGAAGTCGTAATACCGAATCGCATCTTCATCCTCATATTCGGCCGGAACCGGCCCGTAAAGACCAGACAGCGTCACCTTCTGAATGCGACCCACACTAGCGAGGCGGGCCTCCAAGTGACCCATGACGGTCTGGTGACTGTGAGAATTTCGATACGGTTTTACCCCACTGCACGGCAAGACCAGGAGGACGTCCTTCTCTTTGGCCGGCCGCCAATCGACCGGGACGACAAATGAGTCAGGGGTGTACTTCAGGCTGATTCGACGGGGTGCCTGACTCCGGGGCGTAGTCCAATCCGGTTGTTCCTCATCACTCCGCAACCATGGGGGAGCCCCAGGACTGTAAGCATCCAGGTCTATGGGCCCAGGCGGCAACCCATCCTCAGCACCTAATCGCGTTCGAAGGCCGACGGTGAAATACTGCCGTGACAGCAGGACCTTCATTGCAGTTGAATACCTGGCAATGAAGTCAATCGCGGGTCGCACCACGGGAAAGAGCCTGGCGTGGTCGACCAAGTATTCAGTCATGGCGCCGGCCCTAATTGCCTGGCGCGTGTCCAGAACCATGTGGTTGTCCCAGTAGAGGTTGTGGAGGGCTACCGCAGCATACACCTCGCTTTTCACGTGACCGTTCTTGTCCGTTCCCACCATGGTTGCGTGCATGGCGCTGTAAGACGGCCACGCGCTGCATGCGGGGCATGTGCATGGCAATTCATCCATCTCCAACTCGAGGAACGGCACTCGACATCTCTTCTCAGGTATGTAGTACTCCAGCGTGCGTGCGTGGTGGACGTAGGAGCTTGAGTCAAACGAATCCACTCCTAAGTAGGAGAGGATAGGGATCATACTACCTGTCACGCCCAATACGTGAATTGGGGTCGACGGCTTGAGGGCGTCCGGAATCCCTGCATGGGCTCCTCTGAGGATGCTGATCATGGCTTCAAACTTCTTAACGGTTCTGAGTGGCACGAGAGAACCCACTGCTATCCCCAGACTGGTCGTATTGAGGCCTTCCGCCGCAACCCGTTGGAAAAACCGTTGTACCGTACTCCGCATTTCATCAAAGTCACGTCCATGGCACGGGGCGAAGAAGGCCGCGGCTTTGGGGCCAAGGTTCAGATGGCGAAGAACATATACGGCGTTAGTAAGGCTCTTTCCGATAAGGTCCTCTGCTTCGTCATCTGCCAATGCGGGCTTCAGGGGGTAATCGAGCGACACATACGCGTCACCCCCAATGCCCTGCTGAATCGCTACGATTCCACGCCAGGCATCATCGGTGTCCTCGATTCCGAAACGGACTAGATCTGGCCTTCGATTTCCGAGGAACTTGAAACCACCACTGTCGAGAAACAATGGCCCTCGAAACTCGCTGATTCCGAGCTCTGGTAGCTCATCTCTGTAGTGTTTGAGATACTGATCCAGCACCGAACCTACGGGACTCTCTATCCACCGCCGGAGTTGGGGGGCGGTCAGACCGAAGTCCAGAAACTGTAATGCTTGAGTCATCATAGGGGAGTGAGCAGCGAATAGCTTGCGGAGGATGTACTTCCAGATGCCGCCTCCCCGAGGGGTTGTCCCCGTTATTAGGTTGACCACTGGGAAAAGAGTTGGGGTCTCGACCTCAGGGAGATAGGTATTATTCCGAACGAAGTGGAGCAGACCCGTGCGAGCCATCCCGTCAACAGCAGTGGTTTCCAGAAACCGCAATTTGCTCACCCCGACCTGTTGTCTGGCCCAAAGTACAAAGGAGCTTCCCATGAAGTGGGCCCCAGGTTACTGATTCTTCCCATTAGGCAGCTCCTCAAAACCCCTTATAGGTGCGAAATGGCCCCACACCTCACCCTTCTGGGAGGTGCGGGACCACTTCACATGTTCGTCACTTCCGATATGGAATCGGATCCTCAACCCCGGCCTCCCGGAAGCCCTTCAGCCTCAGCAGGCACGAATCACACTCACCGCAAGACGGTCGCGTCCCCGTGTAGCACGTATAGCTCAACTGGAACGGCGCCCCCACCCGGTTCCCCAACCGCACGATATCAGCCTTGGACAGGTGCAACAAAGGCGTCTCAATCCGAACAGGATGCCCCTCCGCCCCCGGCTTCGTGCCCACGTTCAGCACCTGCTGGAACGCCGCGACAAACTCCGGCCGGCAATCCGGGTACCCCGAGTAATCCAGAGCATTCACACCGATGTAGATCGCTTCAGCCCCGACCACCTCGGCATACGAAGCCGCGTGAGCCAAGAAGATGATGTTCCGGCTCGGCACGTAGGTGATAGGAATGTCGCCCCCCATCTCCTCCAGCCCCCGGCCCAGCGGCACCTCACCATCTCCTGTCAGCGCAGACCCCCGGATCGTCCGCCCCAGATCCACCACGCGATGCCGATCCGGCCCGATCCCGTAGAACTCCGCCACAGCCCGAGCTGACTCCAGTTCCGTCGAATGCCGCTGATTATAGAAGAACGAGATGGGGTAGGCCTCATAGCCTTCATGCACCGCTACACCCATGCAGGCCGTCGAATCCAGACCACCGGACAACAGCACTACCGCTTTACGCAACAACAGGAACCCCCTCCGGCTGGCCTAGTGCTCAGCAGTCTTCTTATGCCACACCAAGCGATTGAGCAGGAGCGACCACAGGAACCCGCCGGCCACCTTAGCCACAAACTGCCCGGCGGCGATCCACGGCATAAAGGCCCCAAAGGCCAGAGTGGGGAAGACCACAGAGTCAACTGCGGACGACACCACGTTCGAGCCATTTACCTTAAAGAACTTGGCGTAGCGCCGCAGCAAGTGGTACATGATCGTATCCGCCAGACCGGACGCGGCGAAAGCGACTAGCGACGCAACCGCAATGGGACCCGCATTCCGGTTCAAGATCCACGACAGCAAGGAGCCGCCGGCGATCAGGGCCGCCATTTTCCACCACAGGTGCTTGTGCTCCCAGCGCTCGTGCAGCATGTCCCGTGTAGTGATGTCCAGACCGATGAAGAGGAATGCGTTGACGATCGTCGAAGCAGGGCCAAAGTGGGCTACCGACAAGTTGGCGGCCACGATCGCCACTAAATAGAGGGCAACCAGCAATTCCTTAACTCCCTTCAAAACGATGCATGCCCTGCAGCCAGGGCATGTCGCGTTGGTGTGTTTCGCTTCGCTAAGGTTTCCTCATTGAACTCAAAACTCCTGCCACGGTTGTCAGGTCCTTCACCCCTGTTGAGCGTCACCAATCGGGAGGATCGAGCTTACTTCTCGACTCCAGGCAGCAAGTGAATCGCATACTGCCCCTGCACGAAGGTCTCGATCTGCCAAGGCGTACACCCTACCGCCGCCCATTGCCCCACGATGCCCAGGAAAGGACGGAAAACGAAGATGGTCGACCGGGACGCCCTGGCCGCGCTGTACGAATCGCACGCCCCGATGGTTGGCGCCCTGGCCCTGCGAATGCTCGGGGATCGCACCGAGAGCGAGGATGTGGTGCAGGATACATTCCTTCACGTCTACAGGGCGCTGCCTGCGTTCCGTGGCGATGCATCCCCGCGTACGTGGATCTACCGCATTGCGGTCAATGAGTGCCTGCAGCGCATCCGGCGCCGGCAGCCCCGCCCGGCCAGAGAAGCGGCAGACATTCAGCGGCTGATCGATGCGGCCGGCACGCAGCCGCACATCGCACCTGAAGATGCCGTGCTGCTTGCGGAGGTGCTGGAGCAGATCCAGGAGGGCTGTTACATCGCCCTGACCGCCAGGCTGCCGGTCAATCAGCGCACCGTCTATGTCTTTGTCGACCTGCTCGACTGGTCGGTGGAAAGCACCGCCGGCCTGCTGGGCATCTCCCTGGCAGCAGCCAAGTCGCGGCTGCACCGGGCACGGGAGAACATGGCCCTCTTCTTCGGGCCCAAATGCAGCCACCTTGGCCCGGCGAACCCCTGTACATGCATGAGCCGGGTGCCGGCTGCGGAGCAGTTCGACCCCGACCTGATCCGGCGGGCAAAGGCGCGGCTGGACGATGACGGTCCGCGCCGCCGGGCGCCGGCGGGCCCCCATACGCTCCGGGAGATGGTGCGCGACCTCCCCCTCCACACGACCGACGCCGACGCAAGGGCACGATTTTTTGCGTTGATCGATCAGGGCCTTCCCGAGACCGAATCTGGCGACCATCCTCCTGCATCCAAGGAGACAACTTGGATGCAGGAGGGATCTTCTTGAACGAGAGCCAACCGAAAGTGAGCCCCGCGTTCGCAACGTTTCTCCGGGAAGCTCCGGGGCAGGCCCGGGCCTGGATGACCGCAGTCAGGGAATTGGGCGCCGCCGGCGCCCTGGATCGGAAAACGGAGGCACTGGCCTACAGCGCCGTGCTGCTGGGTCTGCCGGCGGCCGGGAATGGCGTCACTGCAGCGCTGCCCGTGGCGCTCGAGGCGTACGACGCCGGCCCATCAGGCCAGGCCGGAGGCGACGTGGACCCCTCAAGGTCATGTGAGCACAAGCAGAAGCAGTAACACCGTAAGCCTCCTGCGCGAATCCGGTGTCGCCGGGCCACAGACCGGCGAGCGCCGGAGCGAGGACCCAGGCGGCAAGCCCCATAGGAACAGCGGCGACGGCCCACGCGCCAAGCACCCAGTACTCATTACCCTCCTCAGGATGCTTCAAGCTGCAACGCGGGGAGATGCGGGTTGACCGCTAACCAGCTTGACCTGTGCCAATCTGACGCATCAGAGGAGTATCAGTTCACACAACGATAGGAATGCCTGATTATACCAGGCAATCAGGCGCATGCCGGATGCGCAGTCCAATGTTCTACGAAACCGGGCGCTAGTCGGCACAAACGGGCTCCCGGGTGATGTCGCCCCCGGGCGCCCCCCCGCCCGGACCGTATCTTTCGTGAGATTTGGTGAGATTTACGTAGATTGACGTGGATCGAGTGATCCTGAGTTCGCCTTCCGCGTCCCCATAAGGATTCGTTCGCCGTTCCTGATCCGGCCCTAGACCTGCCCGGAACCCCATCAAGCCCGCCGGCGCAAGCTCCGGCGGGCTTTCTTTCGCGTGCGCGACGCGATTGCTTCGTTCTCCCCTCCCCTTCGTACGCCGTTCTTTTCCCATCGTCGCCTGAACTGGATTGCGTTTTCCGATCGTAAATGGAGTGAGATGACCCCTAGATCGAGTGAGCGGATCGTAGAATCTCGTCCCCTGAGTGAGATTCTCGTAGATCATCGTCGCCGGAGATTTCTTGAGTTTTCCTGAATGATCCTGAAATAGGCCTTGACTCCCATAGCGGAATAGTGTTACCATTCGATCTGTCATGTATTTCTAATTTTGACATGACAATACTTTGGAGGATGGAGGGCGCCTCAAATGGATATCCCTGGTGAGGAGGGTCTCGAGTTTGATCTGGTTAAGAATCAGTTCGATCGGTTTTCCGGCTCCCGGCGCGACGACTCCGCTATTACGATCAAACAGAGCGGCCGTGCCCAGACCAACGTCGACGCTGCGGAGGAGATCATCCGGTGGCTGACCGGCCTGGGGCTGGATCCGTACAAAACCAACTATACGTTAGGCGCCAATGATGCCAGCGGCACCGCGGCCCTGTTCGTCTCCAGTCTGGCGGAGCCGGGGTCCATGGCCCTGACCTGGCACGCCGACAAGAAGGCGTTCTCCTTCCACATCGGGGGCGCCTTCAAGGAGAAACCCCTGCTCCGGCCCGCCAGCACGGTCCTGGCCGGCTTCGTCATGACAAAGGACAAGCGCGGCAAGCCCTGTCTCGTCATCAAAATCAAGGGCGCCACCCCTAAGCGCAAGGGCGCCGCCGCCGATGACGAAGAGGCCGCCGCCGGCAAGCAAGAAAAAGGCGAGAAAAAGTAGATGAAAACAACCGCCATCGTGCACCCACGCACGATGGCGGTTTTCTCATTGCACCCGCCCCAGCACCGCCGCCCCCGCCAGCAGGGCGATGTTGAGCGCAAAGGCCCCGACGTACCAGGGATGGACGTAAATCCCCAGCGCCACCAGCGAGATAATCGCCGACCCGGCGGCAACCGGCGCCCACCCGGGGCGGGCCGGGCTGATCAGCAGCATGATGCCGGCGACGGCAAACCCGATCGTCGCCGCCAGCCAGAGCACGCCCGTCAGGGCGTAGACCGCCCGGCTGGTGACGCCCAGCTGCTGCAGCAGCCAGGACTGCCCGAGGTTCGTCGGCCACCAGGACAGCCAGGCCGGGTTGGCGATGCCGGGGCCGGGCTTAAAACCCATCGATACCTGGCCGCCGCTGATGGCGGCGTGAAGCAGGAGCAGAACGGCAAGGATGCGCATGAACGTTACCTCCTCGAATCATGCCTTCTGTCACCCACATTACCCTGGGGCGCTGAAGCAGCGCTGGAGGTACGCTGAACATCCGCTGAACCGGCGCCGCCCCACGAAAAAAATAAACCGGACATGTCCCCATGGCCTCGAGGGCTCGGGGGGCAAGTCCGGTGCTGCGGGGCCAGAAGGCCACGCACAGGTTATTTCGCAGATGGGGGCATCGGCGTCTCCGTCGGTACCATGTCACGGTTCTTGTACATATCATCAACCATATTACGGATTTTGGTCAAGGGGGTACCTTTGGCTAACTCTTTCATCACCGCACGGGTGGTCTCCTGGCAGACCTGTCAGCCATAGGCATGCTCTTCGTACGCCGTGATGGCGCCCTGCTCGTCATACTTCCAGTAGCAGTCGTAGTTGTTCTTGTGGGCCGGGCCGCAGCCGCAGTAGCAGGGTATGTACTGCAGCTCTTCCTTGTGTTGCGCCGCAAAGGCGTATAACTCCTTCAGCGTGGGCGTGGCGGTAGGCATCCAGGTCGGCTGCTCGATCCCTTCGGGCAGCGTCAGCGCCGCATAGCTCTTGGGCGCCGGCCGGCTGACGGAGTAGACGCCGACCACCACCAGGGCGATCAGGGCGCCGCCGACGGCCATGATCAGCCAGGGCGACAGCGTTTTTTTTGTAGATGGCTGCATTGCACGTCTCTCCCTTCCCTTCACATCATGACAGGGAAGTGTGGAGAAAGTGTGGCCGTTTACTCTTCCAGCATGTTTACTTCCCGCACAGCTCCCGCCGGTCCGATCCGGAAAGTCTTGATCTGATGGGGACCGACTTCGGTCCAGAATGCGGCCTGCGCCAGCGGCAGCCGGATCAGCGCTGCGGCATGCTGCCCCCGGTGCTCGTAGATCCGCATAATCAGATCGTCCCCCTCCTCCGCCTGCTTGAGGGCGCTGAGCATGCATGCATCGGGGGGATCGATGGTCAGGAAGGAGTGCTGCTTCGGCAGGTCGCCCTTATGCGCGTACTCCCGCACGAAGGTGAGGGGCTCGTTCAGGGCGGCGGCCTCCTGCACGGTCGCGGCCGCCTGCCACGGGCTGGCGTGGGGCACCAGCGCCCAGCGCAGCGTCTGCTCGCCCTGGTCGAGATGGGTATGGCCGTAGACGGGGCTGCGCAGAATCGACAGGCGCGCCTCGGCGCCAAGGACATCCGCCCCGTATTTGCAGTCGTTGATCAGGCTGACGCCGCCGTCCGGCCCCGATACATCCAGCCACTGCTGGTGGGGCTCTTCCTCCCCGTTCGCCGGCCGCTCGCTGTAGCCGAACGGCACGGAGAAAGTGGCCCTGGGCTGATCGATCCGGAAGGGGAAGGCGAGCTTGGCCATCTGCTCCATCCCCTCCCAGTTGATGAGGAGGCGCCCGTGAATGGCGGGGCTCTCCCGGTAGAGGGTGATCTCGTGCACGGCGTATGCGCGGTTCCACTGCAGGTAGATGGCGATCGTCGCCCGTACGGGGCCGTTCTCCTTCAGGTCGACGGCCATTGCGTTGAAGGCGCCGGCCTTGTCGCGGAACTCGGTGGCCGGGCCGCCCCAGGCGTCGGTGAAGTCACGCATGACGAGCAGCTGGGCGCCGGGCCCGTTCAGCAGATGCCGGTTGCGCTCCTTATCGAACAGGTAGAGGAGGGCGCCGGTCTCGTGGTCGACTTCCAGGTGCCACCAGCGGTTTTCGAGGACGCGATCTGTTGCGCGCAATTGTGGGCGTTCGGGCGGGAGTTGGGCGGGGGGCAGGTCGACGATGCGGTAGGTGCGGTACCCCATGGGCGGCAGGTCGGCCAGGAATGTCACCTGCTTGCGCGGCGGCTTCGCCTCCGCTTCTGTTAACTGATGGATGATGGGGTGCCCTTCATCATCCTGCACCTGCAGCTGTTCGATGTGCCAGTCGTTGATTTCAACATCCACCACTTCCCGGCGGCGCCAGGGGCTCGGGTTGAAGATGACGACCGGAATGCCGTCGCCCAGGTCGGCCACGGCGTTGCCGGGGCCGGTGCGGACGCGGCGCATCGCTTCATCTATAGGGTGGTCGCCGCTGCGCGTGTCGATGCGCTGGGCGATTTTCTGCAGGGCGTTGTAGGCGGCCCGGCGGGCGGTGCCGGTGGCTTCGCCCAGCTCCATGCGGACATCTTCATAGGCCCGGGGGATGCTGGTGCCCGCGAGGATATCGTGGAACTGGTTGAAGAGGAGATGCTGCCAGGCGCGGTTGAGGTCCGCTTTCGGGTAGGGCAGGCCGTAGGCCTGGGCGATCACCGACCACTTCTCCGCGCTGATCAGGGCCGCTTCGGCCCGGCGGTTCAGCTTTTTCACTTCGGAGTGGCTGGTATAGCAGCCGCGGAAGCAGTACTGCAGGGGGCCTTTGTAGGTGGCTGTGGGCGTCGCCCTGGCAAAGAACCCGGCGATGTCGCCGAAGCGGAGGGCAGGCCAGTCGGGCGCTGCGGCGAGCTCTCGCATGCTGGCGATCGCTTTTTTAGTCGGCCCGCCGCCGTGGTTGCCGACGCCGAAGAGGACGATCCATTCGGGCGCCTCCGGGGGGCGCCAGGCCAGGGAGGCTCTTACGGTGTCGATGACATTGTTGGGATTGGAGTTGTAGGTTTCGATGCGCACCGCGGGGATTCGGGTGCCGTCCGGGCCTTCCCAGATGAAGAAGTTGGAAGGCAGGTCGATCTCACCCCCGACGGGGCGCCAGAAAAGGAAGCAGTCGAGGCCGCATTGCTTGAAGATCTGCGGCAGCGTGGGCGGGTGGCCGAAGGAGTCGGGCAGGAAGGCGACGGTGGCGCACCTGCCGAGCACTCGCTGGAAGTAGCGCTGGCCGTGGAGGCCCTGTCGGGCCAGGGCTTCGCCGCTGGGGATGTTCATGTCGGGCTCGACCCAGAAGCCGCCGACCGGCTCCCAGCTCTTGCGGGCGACGGCCTGTGCGATTTCGGCGAGCAGTGCAGGGTGAGGCTCCATGAAGGCGTACTGGGCCGCCGAGCTGTGAACGAAGACGAGGTCGGGGTTTTCTTGCAGGCGGTCGAGCGCGGAGCGGAAGGTGGCCTTGACCGCTTCGATGCCTTCCTGCCGGTCCCATTGCCAGACCGGGTCGAGGTGGGCGTGTCCGGTCAGGGTGTATGTAATCTCCTTCATCCTTTGCGATTCCCCCTCACAGTGTGGGCGCCCGGGGTGGCCGATGAGGAAGCCTTCGCCATATTTGCGCTTTTCGCCTTCCGGCATGCATCAGCGGCACCAGGCTGAGCACAACCAAACTCACACTCCACCCCAAACACGGCCCGCATGGTCAGAAAGCTGCGAATCATCAACTTCTGTAAGACGGCGCGGACAGCCTGCTTTAAGAAGATGACGATTTGACACCCAGAGGGCCAAACCCCAGGCCAATTGCGCCAGTTTCGCGAGCCGGACGCCCTGAAGTGGGCCAAGACGGCCCCGACAGCGTGTCAAATGTGGCCAAAACCGCCCTCGCCCGCCTGAATCGTCAGCATTCGGAAATCCAGTCCCCTTCTTGGCGACAAAACCCTGACGATCCACAGGACTTCGGGTCAAAAGGTAGAATTTACCATCCAAGCGAAGGGAGGGAGAGATCTCATGCCCCTGCAAGACACAAGGTCGCCGCTCCTGGACCGGAACCTGACCACCACGGCCAAAGTAGTCTGGCTGGCCCTGCGCCGCTGCGGCCCCGCGTCCTCACCGGTCGAACTGGAGCGGCGCACTGGGCTTTCCCGGCCCACGGTTCAGCAAGGCCTCACGCAACTGCAGAGCCGGCTCCCCACCTCTACCGAACTCTTGTTTGATTTTCCGGATGACCTGCTCAGCGACAAGCGTGTCGGGGCGCCCGCCAAGGTGCTGTACGGCATCTTGCAGGTGATCCGGGCCGGACACTTCACCTACCCGAAACTGAGCAGCGACAGCGGCATGGCGTCCAATACGCTGAAGCAGGCCATCAAAACGCTGCAGGAGCAAGGATGGATCAAAGTCACGCCCGGGCGCAAATTCGATCCCATTCGCTTCACCCTTCACAACCCCGTCGCGGAGCGGCGCCAGGCCGAAGCAGCCCAGGCCGACGAGCGCCTCAAAGGCCCATGCCGCGGCGAAAAGCTGATGCGCGAGTACCTCTCCCTCCTCATCGACTGCAACGAATACGAGGATAATGCGACGCCCGGCTTCCTGATCAACCCCTTGACCGGGAAGGAGCTGGAGACCGTTGCTACTACTATCGGGCCAATCTGGCGTTTGAGTTCCAGGGGAGCCAGCACTTCGGCCCCACAGAGCGCTACCCAAGCAGAAGAGCCGCCCGCCGTCAGCAGGCGCGCGACCTCATCAAGTTTGCGATCAGCACGCAGCAGGGCATCAGGCTGGTGTACGTTCATTTCGACGACCTGACCCTGCCACGCATGCGCCGTAAGGTGGGCGACCTCCTCCCCCTGCGCAACCTCGACGACCACCAGCCGCTGGTCGCCTTCCTGAAGAAGATCAGCCGGGGCTACCGCGAAAAGGCCCGGGCCGGGGGCGCCCGAACTTCCCGTTGAGAGAACTCGCCGGGAGGCGTAGAATATCCACTAGTGTGAAATGTTTCGCTGCCCCAGCCGAGGAGGAGTTCGTATGCAAATCCGCCCACTCCAGCGCGCCGACCTCGCCGCCGCCATCGACATCGTCTCCGCCAACGGTTGGGCCAGCGTCCCCGAGCAGTTCGCCTTCCAGATCGACCACCCCGACTGCCACCAATTCGTGGGCGAAGAAGCCGGCCAGATCGTTGCGACCGCCGTCGCCACCCAGCGGGGCACCGTCGGCTGGATCGGCCAGATCACCGTCCGCCCCGAATTCCGGGGCCGCGGCCTGGGCACCGCCATCACCCGGCACACCATGAACGTCCTGACCGCCCTCGGCTGCCGCACCCTGCTGCTCTTCGCGACCGAAATGGGCCGGCCCATCTACGAAAAGCTCGGCTTTGCGGTCGAGTCCGAGTTCGTGGTCTGGACAGGCCCCAGCCTCCCGGCCCTGCCGGTGCACTCGCTGCTGCGCCCCCTCGGGCCCGCAGACCTCGACTGGATCTGCGCTCTCGACCGCCGCGCCCTCGGCGAGGACCGCTCGGCCCAGCTCAGGGCGTTCGGCCGGACCGGCTGGGTCTTCGGTCCCGACCAGGGGTTCCTGATTCCCACCCCGTGGGGGGCCCAGGTCATCTCCGCCGCGACGGCGGAGGCGGGCCGCACCCTGCTGGAAGTCGCCCGGGCGACCAAGCACGCCGAGCCGGACGGCGTCCGCATCGTCCTCCCTTCCGCCAACCGGCCGGGCGCCAACTATGTAGTATCGCAAGGCTTCAAGCAGACGGCCAGGCTGCCGCGGATGCTCATCGGCCAGCCCCTCTACTGGGAGCCGGATCTGGTCTTCGGCCGCATGAGCGGCGCATTAGGATAAACCGGGAGGATCATGAAACAGATGCGGCCACATCATCGCAAGGTAGTTGATCGTCTCGTAGACTTGTTTGCGCCTGATCCGCACTACATCGCCCTGCTGGTGGGCGGCTCCATCGCCCGGGGCTGGGACCGGGAAGACTCCGACGTCGACATCATCCTGATCGCCACCGACGCCGAGTACGCCCGGCGGGCGCCCGCCAACGCCCTTCACTATTGGAACCAGGAGATGGCCGACTACCCCGGCGGCTATGTCGACGGCAAGATCGTCGACTGGGCGTTTCTCGAAGATGTGGCCGAGCGGGGCGCCGAGCCGGCCCGGGCCGCCTTTGTGGGCGCCACTATCGCCTTCTCCAAGCGGGACGGCCTGGAACAACTAATTAAGCGCATCTGTACATACCCGGAGGGGGAGCACACCGCCAAACTCGAGTCGTTCTACGCCCAACTGGAAGCGATGCGCTGGTACATGGGCGAAGCAGACAAAAGGCAGGACCGCTATCTGGCCTGCCATGTGGCTGCGGAGCTTGTGCTGTTTGGCGGCCGGATGATCCTGGCGCACAACCGGATCCTTTACCCCTATCACAAGTGGCTCATGCGTGTGCTGCAGGACGCCCCCGACCGGCCCGCTGACCTGATGGACCGCATCAACACCCTGCTGATGCAGCCCTGCGCGGCCACCGCCAGCGCCTTCGCCGACACCGTCGTCCGCTTTGCCGATTGGCCCAGGCCCGCCGAGGGCTGGGGCGCCCGGTTCATGCACGACAGCGAATGGGCCTGGCGCCGGGGCGCCGCCCCGCTCGCCGACCGGTGAACGGTCACGGCCGGGCGTAGATCAGCTTGAGCAGGTCTCCCTTCACATTCTCCGTCGATTCAATCGTCAGGCCCGCCGCCCGGATGTTCTCCAGCGTCCGCCGGTTGATGTGCGTCCCAATCAGGGCGACCACCACCGGATCGACCAGGTCCATGAGCGGGCCGATGATCGGCCGTTCCAGCCGCATATGCTCATAGAGAATCACACGCCCGCCGGGTTTGCAGACCCGGCGGGCTTCTTTCAGCCCCAGCACCGGGTCGGGCACCGTGCAGAAAACGCACGTCGCCACCACCGTATCAAAGGAAGCGTCGGGAAACGACATGTGCTGGGCGTCCATCTCCAGGAGCGTCAGGGGCACGGGGCAGGGCTTGGTCCGGGCCTTCTGCAGCATGCCGGGACTCAGGTCGATGGCCGTCAGCTCCGCCGTCACCGCCGGATCATAGTGCGGCAGGTTCTTACCCGTGCCCACCCCAATCTCCAGCACCCGCCCCCGCGCCTGGCTGAAGATCTTTTTCATCCAGATATCGTCCCGCATCATCCGGTCCATCACATCAAACCAGCGGGCATTGGCGTTGTAGCGCCGGCGCACGTGCTCGGTGCGCTTCTCGTCAATCATCGGTCTCACCCCCCCACAGGCAGTGTCACGGTAAAGCAGGTGCCCTCGCCGGGCTTACTCTGCACGGTCACCTTTCCTTTATGCAGCTCCACCAGGCTCCGGACGATGGCCAGGCCGAGGCCGCTGCCCCCCGTCGCCCGGGACCGGGACTTGTCCGCCCGGTAGAACCGGTCGAAAATACTCGGCAGATCTTCCGGGGCGATGCCCGGCCCCGTGTCGGCGACCAGCACCTGTACGGCCTGGCCCCCGGCGCCCCCCACCCGGCGGGCGGTCACGGTGACAGTCCCCCCCTGCCCCGTATACTGCAAGGCGTTGCTGATCAGATTGAGCAGCACCTGCCGGATGCGGTCGGCATCCGCAGTCACAGCCGGCAGCCCTTCCTCCGCCGATGCGGTCAGTGCGATCTCCTTGGCGGCGGCCACCGGCTCCAGGTTGACCATCATCCCGCTGAGCAGGGCGCCAACGTCCACCTGCGTGCGGTTAAGCGAAAGCCCGCCCACCTCCGCCAGCGACAGATCCCGCAGGTCGCCGACCAGCCGGGTCATGCGGATCACTTCATCTTGTAAAGGCAGCAGCGCTTCGGGGTCCAGCTCCGTCCGGCCTTCCTGCATCAGCTCCAGGCGCCCCTGCATCACCGCCAGCGGATGGCGCAGTTCGTGGGCCACATCGGCCAGCAGGTGCCGGCGGGAGCGTTCTTCCGCCTCCAGCCGGTCGGCCATGACGTTGAACGTCTGGGCCAGGTCGGCGATCTCGTCGCGCCCTTCCACCGGCACCCGGCGCGAGAGGTCCCGCAGGTCCAGGTGATGAGCCGCCTCCCGCAGGTGCGAGACCGACCGGGTGATGCGCCCGGCGATCAGCCACCCGGCGGCGCCCGCCAGCGCGAAGGCGGCAACGCCCGCCACCATCGACCAGCGGCGCATGTAGCCCATGTATGCCTGGCGGGCCTGGGAATCAATGGTGGCGCCGCGCATCGTCATCGGGCCGCGGCCGTGGCCCATCATGGGGCCCATGGGGCCCATCTCCCGGGCGACGCCGAGGTTCAGAATGATGGCGGCAGGAATCAGTGCGGCCAGCACGACTGCCAGAAACGCCCAGATGATCTTGGCGCGCAGCGACACGGCGATCACCCCTTTGGCGGCACCAGCTTGTAGCCGGTGCCCTTGACGGTCTGAATCAGGGACTCGTACCCACCGAGCTTGCGCCGCAGATGGCTGATGTGGCTGTCGATCGTCCGCTCGTAGCCTTCGTAGTAGTCGCCGACGGCGGCTTCCATGAGCTGCAGCCGGGAGAAGACCCGGTTCGGGCTCCGGCCCAGGACGGACAGGAGCTTGAATTCGGTGGCCGTCAGGCCGGCTTCGTCGCCGCCGACCCGCACGGTGTGGGCCGCCAGATCGATCACGATCTCCCCGAAGCTCACGGTATCTGCTTGTGTCTGCGCGGCATCGGGCTTGCTCCGGCGCAGGACAGCCCGGATGCGGGCGGTCAGTTCCCGCAGGGAGAACGGCTTTGTCAGGTAGTCGTCGGCGCCGAGCTCCAGCCCGACGAGCTTGTCCGCTTCTTCGGCCCGGGCCGTCAGCATGATGATCGGCGTGCTGCCGTGCTGGCGAATCTGCCGGGCGACATCAAGTCCGCTCATGCGGGGCATCATCCAATCAAGCACGAGCAGGTCGGGGCGCTTCTCCTGCCAGACCCGCACCGCCTCGGCGCCGTCCGCGGCCTTCAGGGTGATGTAGCCTTCGCTTTGCAGATACTCATCGATCACTTGCAGCATGCGTTCATCATCGTCGACGATCAGCACCCGTTCACCGGACACGTGGGGTCCCCCCTTTGGGAATCAGCTTACCACAGATATGTGGAAGGTGTATGGAGGGCGTATCTCTTACGAATGTAGTGCGACTTACTTTATAAAAGGAGTGGTTCGTGATGTGGATCGGTCATGTACACTTGAAGGTCTCCGATCTGGAACGGTCGGTCCAATTTTACACCGAAGTGCTGGGCTTCGACGTGACGGCCCGCATGGGCGATAGCGCCGCGTTCCTCAGCTCCGGGGGGTATCATCATCATTTGGGGCTCAATACGTGGGAGAGCGAAGGCGGTGGGCCGCCGGCGCCGGGGAGCACGGGGCTGTATCACTTCGCGATTCTGTACCCGACCCGGCGGGCTTTGGGGGGCGCGCTGAAGCGCCTCCTGGACCATGGCGTCCGGCTGGATGGCGCCGCAGACCATGGCGTCAGTGAGGCGCTCTATCTGCAAGACCCTGACGGCAACGGGATCGAGCTGTGCTGGGATCGCGAGGAGCAGGCGTGGCCGCGGAATGCCGATGGGTCGGTAGCTATGTACACGCGGCGGCTGGATTTGCAGGCGCTGCTGGCAGAGGCCGGGGGCTCCTGAACCCGGCCCCGGGCGCCCACCTCAGCGGGTCATCTCCAAAAAAGTAGGCACATCCGCCGTGACAATCTTCACAGCGCTCTCCCAGAAATCCGGCCGGCTCAGGTCGACGCCCAGATGCCGCCGCCCCAGCTCCTCCACCGTCATCCGCCCCGTATCCCTGAGCAGATCGACGTACTTCTGCTCAAAGGCCGGCCCTTCTTCCATGGCCCGGGCGTAAATCCCGGCACTAAAAAGGAAGCCGAAGGTATACGGGAAGTTGTAGAACGGCACCCCGGTGCCGTAGAAATGGCCCTTGGACGCCCAGAAATACTTGTGACACGTAGCCAGGCTGCCCCGGAAGGCGTCCTTCTGGGCCGACACCATCAACTCACCCAACTGGTCAACGCCCAGGAGCCCCTTCTTGCGGGCCTCGTAAAACCGGGTCTCAAACAAGAAACGGCTGTGGATATTCATGAACATCGTCACTGCACGCCGGACGCCGTCATCGAGCAGTGCGATTTTCTCCTCCCGGGTAGGCGCCGCGGCGATCGCCGCCTTGGCCGTCAGCATCTCGGCGAAAGTGGAGGCCGTTTCCGCCACGTTCATGGCATACTGCCGGGCGATGGGCGGAATATCCCACATCACATCAAAATGGAAAGCGTGCCCCAGTTCGTGGGCCACAGTGGCCACACTGCCCGCATCGCCCCCGTAGGTCAGGAAGACACGGCACTGCCGGCTGATCGGCAACGGCGTACAGAAGCCACCGGGCATCTTGCCCGGGCGGTCCTCCGCCTCGATCCAGCACTGGGCGAAGGCGTTGCGGGCAAAGTTCGCCATCCGGGGGCTAAACCGGCCAAACTGGTCGATAATGAACGCCGCCGCCTCGTCATAACTCACCTTCCGGCTGGCGGCGCCCAGCGGAGCGTTCTCGTCGTACCAATGATAGGCGCCGGTGCCCATCAGCTCGGCCTTCCGCTTAAGGTAGGCGACCAGTATGTCCTTGCCGCCTTCCACGGCACCCCACATGGCATCGAGCGTGGCGAGGGTCATGCGGTTGTCGTCCATGGGCGCCTTCAGCACGGAGTCCCAGCCCCGGTGCCGGTAAAGGGCCAGCCGGTAGCCCGCCACATGATTGAGCGCCGCTGCGCACAGCTCCGCCTGCTCGCCCCAGGCCTCCTCCCAGTTGGCAAAGATGGCGGCCCGCACGGCGGGGTCAGGATGCGAGAACTTGTTATACGCCTGTCCGGCGGAGAGCCGCTCGACTTTTCCGTTCTCCTCGAACGGCACCGTGACCCGTCCGCTGATCGTCTGGTAGAGCCGGCTCCACGCGTGGAAGCCATCGACCGACAGATCGTTGGCCAGCGCTTCCTGCTCCGCCGGCATCTGCTCCATGGCCCGGTCACGCATCTCCTGCAAAGGGAAGGCGACGGCGGCGAACCGCTCGTCGACCAGGAGCTTCTGCCAGACGGCTTCGGGGAGCCGCTTGATACGATCGCGCCAGAAGATCTCAATCGAACCGAACCATGCGCCCATCTGCCCGAGCCGGCCCATGAGCAGCTTGGCTTCCATGTCCCGGACATCCTGCGCCGACAGGCAGCTTAGAAAGGCGCCGGCCTGGTAGAAGCGATCCAGCAGCTGCTGGCTGCCCATCAAGAGCCCGTGCCAGGCCGAAAGGCCGGCGTCCGTATCCGGAGCGGGCAGCTGATCCAGCTCTGCCTGCAGCAGCTTGAGCGACTCCTCGAGCCCGTCCATGTGGGTCAGCAAATCCGGGGACTTGCTGCCTCCCGGAAAAATCGAATCGAGATCCCATTTCTGTTGATACTGATTTGTCATGATTTTCCCCTCCGAAACCACTCTACCGAATGCCCACTGGGAAAACAAGGGTTTGGCCAGGGTTCGGTTATCGAAAGAGATTTTCTAGACATACTATTTATTTTGCACTTGGGTAAATCGGTATTCTGTGTAAAAATATGCACATTAACGGCTCTTACATCAAGAGGGGTGAGTCCATGCAGCTTCCCCGCATGCACACGACCCGCCTGCACGTCATGTCTGCGATATTCTTGATGCTCGCGGGCTTGATGATCTACGTCTATCCAAAGCCATTCCTGGCCGAGGGGCACGGAATGGTGGCCCGGTACATCCCCGTAATCTCCGCCATGACCGTGGGGAGCGGCGTTCTCCTCCTGGTGCTGGCGCAGCACCCGATTCGCCTTCGCCTGCGCCGCTGTCTGGGCATGCTGCCCGGTCTGCCCCTGCTGGCGGTCGCGGCCATGGCGCTCAGAGAGTCGGCCTGGACGGCGGGCGCCGCTTACAGTCTGACGGCCATCGCCCTGTTGATCGCACCCTGGGCAGAAGAGAGCCCTCGGCCCGATGAGGGACTCGATCTCTGGTACTTGACGTACGGTTCCATTCAGGTAGTCAGCGCCATCACCTTCCTGATTGGCCCCCGCATTTATGCCATGCCGGCATACGTCCCGCTGCACCCCTACATGCTGCCGCTGGGCGTGGCGGGCCTGTTCGGCGGAGCAGCCCTGATCTGGGGGGCGCGGTCAGACCAGCGGCTGCTGCCGCAGTGGCTCGTCCGGCTGGCCGGGTCGGTCGCACCCCTGGCGCTGATTTGGTCGTTCTGGGAGACAGGCTTTTACACAGGCGTTCTCCTGTATGGCGGGTGGACTGTGGGTCTGGCCATCGGGGCCGGGGCGCCCCGGGGCACGGTCCCGAAGGTGCCGGGGGTGGACACCCCTTACCAGGACAGCCATCCCGCAACGCTTGAACGCCTGCTGGAGTCATGGATGTGGCTGCTGGCGTTCAGCGTCGTCGGACTCACCCTCGCCGAAAGCGGCATGGCAACCGGCGTCCCCGTCAAGGCCATGATCTTCGTCGTGGCGGTCAGCATTTACAATACGCTGGCGTTTCGGGTCCTGAGGGGCCGGGCGGCGGTTGAAGTCCGACTGCGCTGCCACCTGACGTTCCTTTGCCTCGCCGTCGCCCTCCTGCTGCTGCATACCTCCTCCATCGGCCACGGCTTCCTGGCGCTCCTGGCGGCCCTTCCGGCCCTCGCCACCCGGGCCATCGGCGTGCGTGACGGCTACTGGCTGCTCGGGATTGGCGCGGCGGCGGTGGCGCTTCCAGATTTTCTGGGAGTCAACCCGGAGGACCGGGTGATTGATACCTTAATGGAGTTGATCCTGCTCGGGGTGACCGCCACCGTAGGCATTCGAGTATCAGCGGAGCAGCGGCGCTCAGCGACCGCCCTCCTGGAGCGGCAGATCGAACTGGAAGCCGCCCTGGCCCATGCCCGTGCGGCAGAAGCGGAGAAGGCGCGGCTGGCAGCCATTTTGGAGGCGACACCGGACCTGGTCGCCGTGTCCGACACCCAAGGCCGTCTGATCTATATGAACCAGGCTGGACTGCGACTGCTGGGCCTTGCTCAAAAGCCCGCCTCCTCCCTGGAAATCGTCCGGCACATGGGCAGCGGAGAACTGGACGACCACCTGCTGAAGGTGATCCTGCCGACCGCCATGCGCGAGGGCTCCTGGACGGGTGAGGGAACCCTGCACAACCGGGAAGGCGTTGCGATCCCCGTCTCGCAGGTCATCATCGCCCACAAGGAAGATGACGGCCAGGTTCACTTCTTCTCCACCATCCAGCGCGACATTCGGCCCCAGAAAGAGGCCGAGCAGGCGCGGCGCATCAGCGAGGAGCAGTTCCGGTTCGCGTTCGAAGGCGCACCAATCGGCATGGGATTGACAAATATGCAGGGAGTGATGCTGCAGGTCAACCAGGCGCTGTGCAACATGCTCGGTTATTCGGCGGAAGAGATCTGCACCCTTGGCATCGCCGGGTTGACCTACCCCGACGATCTAAAGGTGGCGGTACCGATCGACCTGGTCCACGACAGCGGCAGACTCTATCAGGTGGAGAAACGCTACCTTCATAAAGACGGCCACATCGTGTGGGGGCTGCTCAGCATCTCGCTGATTTCGGATTCGGCGGGCCGGCCGGTCTACTTCATCAGCCATATTCAAGATATTACAGAGCGGAAGAGCTACGAGCGGCAGCTCATGCATCTGGCCAGCTATGATCCGCTCACCGACCTGTTCAACCGGCGCCGCTTCCAGGCTGAGTTGGAGCAGCAGATGCAGCAGGTCGCCCGCCTGGGCGGGCGGGGGGCGCTGATGTTCATCGATCTTGACCAGTTCAAGTATATAAACGATACGCTGGGCCACGCCGCCGGTGACGAGTTCCTGCGCAGCGTGGCGAACATTCTGCGCCACCAGGTTCGCCGGGGCCACGATACCGCGGCCCGCCTGGGCGGCGACGAGTTTGCCGTGATCATGCCGGGCGTGGGCGTAGCGGAAGCGTCCACCATGGCTAACCGGGTGCTCGCCTCCCTGCGCCAACATGTGCAGGTGCTGTCGGGTCAATCCGTAACTACTACGGCCAGCATCGGGATTGCACTGTACCCCGACCATGGGGTCACGGCAGAAGACTTGCTGGCCCGGGCCGATTTCGCCATGTACCAGGCCAAGGAGCGGGGCCGCAACCGGGTGTACGTCTTCTGCCCCGGCTCCGACGCCATCGGGCGGGCGGAAAAGAAACTGCTGTGGGAACAGCGGATCCGGGAAGCCCTGGAGACAGACCGGATGACGCTTTTCTGCCAGCCGATCTGGGATTTGCGCGAGGACCGGATATCCCACTACGAACTGCTGCTGCGCATGCGGGGAACGGAAGGCGAAGTCATCCCGCCCGGTGAGTTCCTCCCCGTCGCCGAGCGGTTCGGGCTGATTCAGCCCATCGACCGGTGGGTCGTCCGGCAGGCGATTCGGATCATCGCCGACGAGGCGGCGCAGAGCCGCCGGGTGGAGCTGGAGATCAACCTTTCCGGCCTGGCTTTTTCCGATAACGAGCTGCTGCCGCTGATTCGCTCGGAGCTGGCGGAGACGGGCATCGACCCGAGCTGCCTGATTCTGGAGATCACCGAAACGACAGCCATCTCCGACCTGGAGCAGGCGCACCAGTTCATCGCTACGTTGCGTGATTTGGGCTGCCGGTTCGCCATCGACGATTTTGGATCGGGCTTTGCATCGTTTGCCTATCTGAAGCATCTGCAGGTTGATTATCTCAAGATTGATGGCAGTTTTATCGAAAACCTGGTGCGGGACCCGGTCGATCAGCACCTGGTCAAGGGCATGGTGGAAGTGGCCCGGGGCCTGGGCAAGCGGACCATCGCCGAGTTCGTGGGCGACGCTGAGACCATGCAGATGCTGCGGGAGATCGGGGTCGATTTCGCACAGGGCTACTATATCGGGCGCCCGATGCCGCGGACCGCAGAGTCGTTCACGTAATTTCCTCGTTTGTGCTACTATAGGGCTATAGATGTGTACAACGGGGGCGAGGCCATGGCGAGAGATGCCTTTCACGCCCAGCTCGATGCGCTGAACCGGGAGCTGCAGATTATGGGGCTCCTCGTGCAGCAGGCGATCAGCGGTGCGGTGACGGCCCTGGTGACTCGAAATGTGCCGGCTGCCCGGGTTGTGGTCGAGCGCGATCAGGATGTGAACGCAGCCTGTGCCACCATAGAACGGATGTGCCTGGAACTGATCGCCCTGCAGCAGCCGATGGCCGGGGACTTGCGCCGGATCACCGCCATTTTGAAGGTGATTACCGACCTGGAGCGCATGGCCGACCACGCCGTCGATATTGCCAAAGTGGTGATGCGGATCGGGGGGGCGGCGCCCGTCAAGCCCCTGGTCGATATTCCCGCCATGGCGACCCTGACTCAGGAGATGGTGGCCGAGGCTCTGGGCGCCTTCGTCCAGCGGGACACGAAGCGGACCCTCGCGATGATCGCCCGGGATGACGAGGTCGACCGGCTCCATAAGGCGGTCATTACCGACTTGACAGCCCTGATGGAGAAGGACAGCGGCACCGTGGCGCAGGGAATTCAGCTGCTCTTCGTCAGCAGTGCGCTGGAGCGAATCGGCGATCATGCGACCAACCTCGGGGAGTGGCTGCTCTACCTGGAGACCGGCGAGAAGAAGGAACTGAATCAGTAGCCCGGGGGCGGTTGGAAAGGCCCCCGGGCATTTTGCGGTGTCGTGCGGGCCGTCCGGCCATATGAAAGGACCGCGCTGCCCAGCGCGGTCCATTGGCTACTGCCTCAGCATATCCGGATCGAACGTTTCGGCCGGACCTTCCCGAATTAGCCCCGTGATCTCGACGTCGGGGCGCTCGGACAGGTCGATCTCCTGATCGCCGGGCAGGGCCTGTCCTTGCGCATCCAGCACCGGGCGCACCCGGGGCCGATAAGTCTTGCCCTGCACCACCTCCACCACCACCGCCTGCCGTCCGCCGGTAATCTGCACCAGCGAGCCAACCGGGTAGGGGGCCACGAACTGGGTGAACTGGGCGACCAGTTCCGGCTCAAAGAACGCAGACATATCAGTCGTGAGCAGTTCCAGGGCCCGGACGGAGGAGAGGCCCGGCCGGTAGGCACGGTCGCTGGTCATGGCATCGTAGCAGTCGGCCACCGCGCAGATGCGGGAGTAGCGATAGATCTGCTCACCCTGGAGTCCCTGCGGGTACCCGCCCCCGCCCCACCGCTCATGGTGCTGCAGGGCGACGATGGCCGCCCGGTAGGTGATGTCGCGCTGCTCTTTGAGGATGTTCCAGCCGTCGGTGGTGTGCCGGTTCATGATCGCCGTCTCCTCCGCCGTCAGGCGGGCCGGCTTGCCCAGAATGGCCGGCGGCGTCACCGTCTTGCCGATGTCGTGCAGCAGGGCGCCGACGGAGAGGTCCTTGATCTCCGCCGGAGCCAATCCGGTCACCGTGCCGAGCAGCGTGCTGAGGATGCAGACGTTGACGGAATGGCCCAGGGTATAGTCATCTGCGCTCCGCAAGTCCTTCAGGTTTACCACGACATGTCGGTTCAGCATCAGTTCATCCATGATCTTGTCCACGGCTGGCTTGAGTTTGTCCAGCGACAGCCCGGAGGCGATGCGGGCGGCACTCCGGCGCGAAGCTTCCGCCACGGCGGGCTGAATCTGCCGCAGTACGGACCGCAGTTCGCCGGTCAGCCCCTGCCGGGCATGGTCCGAAACCACGTCCGCCGCCACCACGTCCGGCGCCAGTTCGTTCACCACATAGACGGAGACGATGCCCTGTTCCAGCAAGGGCGCCACGTAGGATTCGCGCAGAACGGCCCCTTTGCTGAGGAACATGCGACCGTCCGGCAGCAGAATCGGCCGGGCCAGGCGCATTCCCACGCTGATCTGTCGAACAGGCACCAGGTGCATGGGCATCACCCCGTCAGGATATATGGCGCAATCAAATCTTAATAGTCTCTCAATAAAACGATTATCCGGGCACAACAGTTCGATAAGCTGCGTGCTTTACTTTAGTAAGCAGAAAGTACGCGGGGAATCGGGGGCAAGACACCCCCTATTCTAGTTGTCGATGTTGACCCCGCAATTCTTCAGTAAGTCCGCTGCGACTCAGCAGTAAGGAGGTGCCCGTTTGACGAAGTTCCGACTCCTGGCCCTTGACATTGATGGTACCACGCTCAACTCCCGGGGGGAGGTGAGCCCCCGCGTGAGGGCCGCCGTGGCCCGGGCGCAGCTCGCCGGCATGCTGGTCACCCTTGCCACCGGCCGCTCGCTGCGAGCCGCCCTGCCCGTGGCGGGCGACCTGCAGATCAGCGCCCCACTGATTCTCAGCAACGGCGCCCTGGTAACCGCCCCGCAGACGGGGCAGACATTCCTGCACCGGCCCCTGAACCGGACGGTGGCCGTGGCCGCCGCACGCCTGCTGCAGCATCTCGGCTTTATGGTCTGCGCAAACCGGTTTGCCCTGAGCGGTCCGGATTTCTTCCACGATCAGGCTCCGGCCGCACCGGAGCAGGGACTGATGCTCAGGCGGGAGCCCGAATACGTCCGGCAGGTGTATGACATGACCGGCCTCGCCGCCTCGCTGGATCTGTTGAAGGTCATGACGGTGGACCAAACGACCGCAGTCGAGCGGGCCGCCGAGCGCCTACGGCTGGAGCTGAGCGGCGACTTCCATGTGCTGGTGACCCGTGAGGCGCCCGGCTACTCGCTGCTCGAATTGGCGCCTGCCGGCATCACGAAGGCCACCGGGCTGGAGCGGCTGGCTGCGCTGAACGGCATCCTGCCCCACCAGATCATCGCCTTCGGCGACAACCTGAACGACCTCGAGATGCTCCGCTTCGCCGGTATGGGCGTGGCGATGGGCAACGCCCCTGAGGCGGTGAAACTGGCCGCCCGCATGGTGACCGCTTCCAACGATGACGACGGGGTCGCCGTCTTCCTGGAGCAGTACGCGTTCCGGGCCGCTTGAACAGGTCTGTGAGCACCGCCTCGGCCAGATTCGGCCGGGTTTTTTCGCGTCCAGGGCGGTCAGTCCCGCACCTGCCTACCCCCACACGAGCAAAAGAAGTGCCGCCAAAATACCCGTCACGGATCCGACATAAAAAGGTGCCGCCGCTCCCACCACGTCCCAGAGATAGCCCGCGATTAGCGACGCCGGCAGGGCGGCAAGGCCGGTCAGGGCATTGTAGACCCCGATGGCCGTGCCCCGGTGCTCTCGGTCGGCATGATCGGTAATATACGCTTTCTGCACACCTTCCGTCCCGGCATAGTACAATCCATAGAAGAGGAAGAGCGGCCAGGCCATCCAGGCGCGGGTCGCCATGGCAAAGCCCAGATAGATCACCGCAAAGGCTGCGAACCCGCCGACGATCACCGGCTTGCGCCCGATCTTGTCCGACAGGGCGCCCGCCGGATAGGAAAGGATCGCATAGCTGGCATTAAACGCGAAGTAAGCCAGCGGCACCAGGGCCGCGGCGAGGCCAAGATTCTGCGCCCGCAGGATCAGGAACGCATCTGACGAATTGCCAATGGCAAAGAGCATTCCGATCACCATAAAGCGGCGCAGCCGCGGGGGCAAGGCGCCCAGGGACAGGCTCCAGTTGCGGAGCACCGGGCCCGCCTTCTTCTCCCCCGGCCCCGTCTCCCGGATGAAGACGATGGCCACCAGCGCCAGCAAACCGGGCACGATGGCCGCCCAGAAGACCCAGCGGTACTGGCCTGGCCCCACCCACAGAATCAAGGCCGCCAGCAGCGGCCCGACCGCCGCCCCGACGGTATCCATCGCCCGGTGAAAGCCGAAGGCTCTCCCCCGCCCCTCCACAGGCGTTGAATCGGCAATCAGGGCATCGCGGGGCGCCCCCCGAAGGCCCTTGCCAAACCGGTCAGCCAGCTTGATCGCCAGCACCTGGCCCCATCCGCCGGTAAAGCCCAGCAGCGGTTTGAGGAAGTTGGACAGGCTGTAGCCTGCCACCATCAGCGGCTTTCGCCGGCCCGTGCGGTCGCTCAGCCAGCCTGAGAAAGCCTTCATCAGACTCGCCATCGCCTCGGCCAGGCCCTCAATCAGGCCGATGGCCCGGACCGGGGCGCCCAGCACGTTGGCCAAGAAGAGGGGCAGGACCGGCACCAGCATTTCCGATGAGATATCCGTAAACAGGCTGACCAGTCCGGCGTACCAGACGTTGCGAGGGACGCGCATAGCATTTGCCACCTCTTTCCTACGACCACTCTACCGAAGCAGTTCATGCAATACAAGCCAGCATGTTTGGCAACGCTAAGGACCAGCCTTTCCGTTCACAAAAACCTACGCGGATCACAATTACCCGTTAACACAACCTACCCGGTGCCTTAACGCACACCCGGTAAAGTGAAGGTGTAAGGAGCGGGTAAATCTACGCGAAGAGGAGATGTCCACGCAAATGACTAATGTTATCAAGAAGCTCTCAGGCGCTCTGCTGGCGGGCGCCCTGGTCCTCAGCCTGACAGGCTGCGGCGGCAAGCAGAACGGCAATCCGCCGCCCGGGCAGGGAATTTCGGGAACGGTGACCGCCAGCGGTTCCACCGCCCTGCTGCCCCTCGTGACGGCCGCGAGGGAAGCCATGGAGGACCAGAATGCCGCCATCACCATCAACGTCAGCGGCGGCGGCTCTTTCAACGGCCTGACCCAGGTTGCCAGCGGCGCCGTGCAGATCGGCAACTCCGACGTGGAAGCGACCGGCGACACCGCCAAGGGCCTGGTCGACCACAAGGTCGCCGTGGCACCGTTCATGATCATCGTCAATAAAGATGTGACGGCGACAGACGTAACCCTGGACCAGCTCGCAAAGATCTTCCGGGGTGAAATCACCAACTGGAAGGATGTCGGCGGCAAGGACGCCAAGATCACCATTGTCAGCCGTCAGCAGTCCTCGGGCTCCCGGGCGACGATCGTGGCGACCGTTCTCAAGGGCCAGGGCGACATCTCCAAAGAAGCCGTCGTGCAGGACTCGAACGGCAAGGTGCTCGACGGCGTCGCCTCCACCCCGGGCGCCATCGGGTATGTGGATGCGCCCTATTTCAAGGCCGACCGGGTCGGCGCCCTGAAAGTTGACGGTGTGGCTTACGGGCCCGAGGCCGTCACTTCCGGCAAGTGGCCGATCTTCGCCTATGAGCATATGTACACGAAGGGCGAGCCGACCGGCGCCACCAAGGCGTTCCTGGACTTTATCCTGAGCCAGGGCTTCCAGGAATCGACCGTCGAGAAGCTGGGCTTCATCCCGGTGACAAAAATGAAGTAGCCGCGCCAGAGCCGGGGGGCCCCCTGCCCCCCTTTTTCCCATTCGACCTGGCAACACGTCCGGAGGTGTTATCGTGCCGGAACGGATTCTGGTGGTGGACGACGAGGAGTCCATCGTGCAACTGGTGGCCTACAATCTGCGCCGTGCCGGGTATGAAGTGATTACGGCCGGAAACGGCGAAGATGCGCTGCACCTCTTCCGCACCGAGTCACCGGATCTGGTGGTGTTGGACGTAATGCTGCCGGGCGCCGACGGCTTTGAAGTCTGCAAGGAGCTGCGCCGGGAATCCGATAAGCCGATTCTCATGCTGACGGCCCGGAGCGAGGAGATCGACCGGGTGATCGGCTTCGAGATCGGGGCGGACGATTACGTTGCCAAGCCATTCAGCCCGCGGGAACTCGTCGGGCGGGTGAAGGCGATTCTGCGCCGTTCCCGCAAGGACCCCGAGCCGGCCGAACCCGAAAGCGAAGCCCTGCTCTTCGGTCCGCTCAGCATCAACTTCGCCACCTATGAAGTGACGTGCAGTGGGCGCAGAGTCGACTTGACGCCGACCGAATTTCAGATCCTGAAAGTACTCGCTCAGAACCCGAGCCGCGTCTTCTCTCGCGACGAACTGGTCGACCGGGTGATGGGTCAGGACTTCTTCGGCGATGTCCGCACCATTGACGTTCACATTCGCCACCTGCGGTCGAAGATCGAAGAGAACCCATCGGAGCCCAAGTTCATTGAGACCGTGCGCGGCGCCGGCTACAAGTTCGCGGGGGCGAAGCGGCGATGAACCATCTCCACCGGCAGGCGATTCTCTACTTCCTGGTGCCGCTGCTGGCCGTGCTGCTGGTCGGAACACCCTATCTGCTGACCGGTGCATTCGACCGGGCGGTCACCATGGGGCCTGTGTGGTACGACTTTCTAATCTGGACCTTCCTGCTGCTGGTGGTGGTGCTGCCACCCATCTGGGGCTACCGGCTGACGGTCACCATGGCACACGCCCTCGCTGAAACGACCGAAGTGGTCCGCCGGGTGTCGGAAGGCGATTTCTCCAAGACCCTGACGGCCTGGGCGGCCGAAAGTACCGAGCTGTTCCACCTGGAGCAGGGCATCAATGCAACGGCCGCCAACCTGCAGAGCCGCCTGGTGGAGTTGTCGCAGGAAAAGGCCCGACTGGAGACGATTCTGCGCACCATGGTCGACGGCATGCTGCTGGTCGACTCCAAGAAGCGCATCGTCATGATGAACCCCGCAGCGGAGGCGATTTTCGGGCTGCCGGTCACCGAGGCGAAAGGGCGCGATCACCTGGAAGTGACCCATCACTTCGACCTGGACCAGGCGCTGGTCAAAGTCCTGCGCACGGGGGAGCCGGCCATTTTGGAGATCCGGCGGGCCCGGCCCGAAGAGCAGATTCTCGAAGCGCGGCTCGCTTCGTTCGGTGCGGACCGCGGCGTTCTGGTGGTCTTCCAGGACATCACCCGGTCGCGGAAGCTCGAGCAGATGCGGACGGACTTCGTCTCCAACGTGACGCACGAACTGCGCACACCGCTGACTTCAATTCGCGGGTTTGCGGAAACATTATTGGAAGGCGCCCTGGACGACCCGGACACCGCTCAGCACTTCGTGGGCATCATCAAGCGGGAAAGTGAGCATCTGGGCCGCCTCATCGACGACATTCTGGATTTGTCACGCATCGAGGGTGGCAAGTGGAAAGTCAAGAAAGAGACGGTCCGCCTGCACGAGCTCGCCGAGGAGACTGTGGGGCGCCTGACCCCCAAGGCGCAAGGCCTGGGCGTCGACCTGCGGCTGAGCATCCCGCCGGAACTGCCCGAAATTCAGGGCGATTCGGGGCGCCTGGCGCAGGTGCTGCTCAACCTGGTTGATAATGCGATCAAGTACACGCCCGCAGGCGGGTCGGTCACGGTTTCGGCGGAAGACCTCGGCACGCATCTCCGGGTGAAAGTCATCGACACCGGTACCGGTATTCCCAAGGCAGACCTGCCCCGGATATTCGAGCGGTTCTACCGGGTTGATAAGGCCCGGAGCCGGGCGACCGGCGGTACAGGCCTCGGGCTCTCCATCGTCAAACATATCATTGAAGCGCACGGCGGGACGGTCGGCGTGGACAGCGACCTGGGCCGCGGTGCCACCTTTTCGTTCACACTCCCAAAGCTTAATCTATAGAGTCAGCGGCCCCGAAGGAGGCGACGCTACTTTTGAACCGAGCCCGCATGTCAGAGAACGTGGCCCGGTACCTGCTATGGGCCAGCGCCGCAGCCGTCACCCTGACGATTACTGCAATCCTCGTCTTTATCGGTAAGGAAGGCCTCCTCACGTTCAGAGACGTGAACCCGTTCACGTTTTTCTTCGATCCGGATTGGAACCCGCCGCAGAACCGGTTCGGCGCCCTGCCGTTCTTCGTCGGCTCCGTGTCAGCGACGGTGATCGCACTGGCCCTGGGCGCCCCTCTTGGCCTGGCGGGCGCCATCTTCATGGCGAAAATCTGCCCGGGCTGGATGCGCGTCATCATGCGCCAGGCCAGCAACCTGTTCGTCGGCATTCCTTCGGTCGTGTATGGGTACATCGGCATGACGGTGCTGGTCCCCTGGGTGCGCGATCACCTGGGCGGCCAGGGCGTAGGTGTGCTGGTGGCCGGTCTGATCCTGGCGGTCATGGTGCTGCCGACGATTACCGGCATCGCCGAGGACGCCATTCGCGACGTGCCCGTCACGCTGGAAGAAGGTTCACTCGGCCTCGGGGCCACCCGCTGGCAGACCATCTGGAACGTGCTGCTGCCCGCGGCGCGGCCGCGGATTCTGGCCGGGGTGATTCTGGCCTTCGCCCGGGCCTTCGGTGAAACCACCGCCGTGCAGATGGTCATCGGCAACGCGCCCCGGGTGGTGACCGGCCTGACTACCGGCACATCCACCTTAACCAGCCAGATCATTATGGAGATGGGGCAGACGCCGCCCGGCTCCCCCTGGAACCGCGCGCTCTTCATGATGGCTTTCGGCCTTGTGGTCAATTCGATGTTGATGATTCTGCTGGTCCGCTGGGTCAGCAACCGGGGGGTGGCGAAATGAGCCGGGCCCGTCTGGCCGACCGCATCGCCACGGTGCTGCTCTGGGCAGCCGGTCTCTTGATTCTGGCCATTCTGGCGGCCTTCCTGATCCGGATTTTGGGCCGCGGCCTACCGCACCTGAGCTGGCAGTTCCTGACCACCCGGCCCCGGTCGATGGAGGCCGGCGGCGGCGTGGGGCCGGAGCTGTTCAACACCTTCTACATCACGGGCCTCTCCCTGCTCTTCTCGCTGCCCGTAGGCGTGGGCGCCGGCGTCTTTATGGCGGAATATGCCAGGCCGGGGCGCTTCACCGACCTGGTCCGGCTGAGCACCGAGGCGCTGGCATCCGTGCCGTCGATTGTGCTGGGCCTGTTCGGGATGATCATCTTCGTGAACTCGATGGGCTGGGGCTTTACGATTCTGGGCGGTGCGCTGGCCCTTGCCCTGCTGAACCTGCCCACATTGGTCCGCATTACGGAAGAGACGATCCGGTCGGTGCCGCAGATCTACCGGGAAGGCAGCCTGGCACTGGGCGCCACCCGCTGGCAGACGACGGCTCGGGCCGTCCTGCCCAGCGCCCTGCCCGGCATTCTGACCGGCGTGACGCTGGTTGCCGGGCGGGCCATCGGCGAGACGGCGATTCTGATTTACACGGCAGGCGTGACCGCTTCCCGCCACTTTCCGGATCTCAACCTGCGGGCCGCCGGCGAAACGCTGGCAGTGCGCATCTGGTATGTCAAGTCCGAAGGCCTCGTGCCGGATGCCGATCAGATTGCCGCCGGCACGTCGGCGCTGCTGCTGATCGTGGTGCTGGTCTTCAACCTCGCCCTGGCCCTCCCGCTCTATATGTGGCAAAAGCGCCGGCTGGGCAAGTAGAAAAAGGAGGCCTATAAAGCGTGGCCGAGCAAGCACGGATCTCTGCGCAGAACCTGGATCTGTTCTACGGTACGTTCCGGGCGCTGCGCTCGATCAGTCTCGATATTGCAGAAAAGCGGGTCACGGCGCTGATCGGGCCGTCCGGCTGCGGCAAGTCCTCGTTCCTGCGGACGATCAACCGGATGAACGACCTTGTCCCCGGCGCCCGGATTCAGGGTAAGGTGCTGCTGGACGGCGAGGACGTTTATGCGCAGGGCGTGGACGTTGTTCTGCTGCGCAAGCGCATCGGCATGGTTTTTCAGCGGCCGAACCCGTTCCCCATGTCCATATATGACAACGTCGCATACGGTCCGCGCATCCATGGCGAACGCGGCAAGCGGGTGCTGGACGAACTGGTCGAAGCCTCCCTGCGCGGCGCCGCCCTGTGGGAAGAAGTAAAGGACCGGCTGGGCAAGAGCGCCATGGGCCTCTCGGGCGGGCAGCAGCAGCGGCTCTGCATCGCGAGGTCGCTGGCAGTAAAGCCGGAAGTCCTGCTGATGGACGAGCCCGCTTCCGCCCTGGACCCGATTTCCACGGCCAAGATTGAGGATCTGATCCGGGACCTGCGTGAATCCTATACCATCGTGATCGTTACGCATAACATGCAGCAAGCCGCCCGCATCTCCGACTACACGGCGTTCTTCCTCTCCGGCGAACTGGTGGAGTTCGGCTCGACGGGCGCCATGTTCACCAACCCCAAGGATCAGCGAACGGAAGACTATATTACCGGCCGCTTCGGCTAGTGTAGTGCGGCGCTGCGCAGCGGCGAGACCGCACGGCGCCCGCAAATGGCGCGTCAGCGCCGAGAAGGGGAAAGGAGGCCGGCGTGACCCATGCGTTCAAGTTTTCATGAACAGCTGGCCGAACTGCAGCGAGACCTGCTCAAAATGGGCGTCTTCGTGTCCGAGGCCATCCAGAAAGCGGTGGATTCACTGGCCCGCGTGGATGCGGCCGCAGCCCGCGAAGTGATTGCGGGCGATGACACGGTCGATCAGATGCTGATCGATATCGAGCAGCGCTGCCTGCAGCTGATGGCCCTGCAGCAGCCGCTGGCAAGCGATCTCCGGGCCATCGGGACGGCCCTGAAGATCGTCACCGACCTGGAGCGCATGGCCGACCATGCCACTGACATTGCCAAGGTGACCGTCAAGCTCGAAGGCGAAAAGCTGATTCAGGAGCTGGTGCGGATTCCGCGCATGGCCCAGCGGGTGGTCACCATGACCCACGAAGCCCTGGAGGCGTTTGTCACCCGCGACGTCGGGCGCGCCAAAGCGATGATCGCCATGGACGATGAAATCGACGCGCTTTACAAGGGGGCGTTCGATCATATCATGGCGATCATGCAGACCCAGCCCCAGCATGTGCGCCAGGCTACCTACCTGCTGCTGGTGGCGATGTACCTGGAGCGGGTCGGCGACCATGCGACGAACCTGGGCGAATGGACGATCTACATGGTGACGGGCGAACTGAAGGACATGAACCAATAAGGCGGGCGGAAGCCGAGGTGATGGAGCCCATGTCCGTCCGTGTACTGGGGCTGGACCCCGGCAAGACGACCGGCTGGTTTTTGACGAAGGGCTACGACCCCGTGGGTTGCGGTTCCGAACGGGACGCCATGAAGATTCTGGAGTACGTAAGCCACGTGGACGTCGTCGTCGTCGAAGATGCAATGGATATGGGTCAGGTGGAGCCCCTCCGCCGAGTCCTGGATGTACCGTGGGTCGGCGTGACGCCGGAGCAGCTGCAGCGGCGGCTGTTCTCCCGCGTGCTGGGGCGGAAGCTGGTGAACGGGCCCCTCGCCCGGCGGGAAGTGGTGAAGCGGGCCTTCGGCACCCCCCCGGGCGACGTGCACGCCCTGGACGCGGCCTGCCTGGCGCTCTGGTGGCTTGCCGGCAGCGATATGGAAACCCAGGCCGGAGCGCCCGGCCTGGGCAACTTGCGCGTCTGGGATATGTTCACGATTCGCGACGAATTCGGCGAGGAGACGTACCAGGTCGTGCCGCCCAACACGGCGGATCCCGCAGCCGGGATGGTTTCCTGGGCTTCTCCCCTGGTGCTGGCTGTCAAAGATGCGCAGCCCGGTCAGCAGGTCACCGTACAGGCGCCCGGCGGGGCCTGGCAGTGCACGTTGGCGCGCATTGAGCCAAGGGACTAGCTATTCGCACATTGTTGGCCGCTCGTTGATGAGACGTTCACAGTCCTGACGCTTCCGATTCATACCTCTCCCTTACGATCAGAAGTGTCCGAAAGCACTCGAAGGGAGCGGTCTGAAGTGACGAAGCTGTGGACAAAGGTTGCCGGAGTACTGGTGGCTGGAGCGGTTCTGTTGGGCAGCAGTGCGGCGGCGCTGGCAGCGCCGGCGGAGACTGAGGAGAAGCCGGCGGCTGCACAGACCGAGAAGGCAAAGGCCGAGTTCAAACATTGGCGGGATCAGGCCCGGGAGCTGCACCAGAAAGTGGTCGCCGAGCGGGAGCAGTTGCGGGGCAATCTGGAAACGATCAAGGGCCTCGTGGCGGAGCTGAAGCAGGACCCGGACAAGAACCGCAAGCAGCTTGAGATCGCCCGGGTCGATCTGCGGGAGCTGAAGCTGCTGTTGGGTGACCGCAAGCAGGTGAACGAGCAGCTGAAGGCCGCCGTCCAAGCCTTCAAGGCTGCGGTGGAGGCCCAGGATCGCGAAGCGGCGGCCCGTGAAGCCGGCCGTGCGATGAGCCTGCTGCAGACAAAGCTGGATCTGCTGCGGGCGGCGAATCACAAGGCTGACCAGGCGATTGCTCATCTGAAGGCGGCAGGCAACTGAGCCACGGGTTCATTGACCCCGGCAGTCATGCAGGAGTTGGCAGCTCTCCGCGGAAGATTACAGGCGCATCAACCGACAGGAGGGATTCCCGCATGACCTTCTCGATTGTGGCGTACGATGCCGCCACCGAGCAGTTGGGCATCGCTGTGCAGTCCAAGGCTTTCGCCGTCGGCAGCCTCGTCCCGTGGCTCCTGCCGGGAGTCGGTGCCGTGGCAACCCAGGCCAACGTCAACATCGACTACGGCCCCCGGGGGCTGGCCCTCCTGAAGGAAGGCAACAGCCCCGCAGACGTCATCGGCCTACTGACGAAGGATGACGAAGGCCGCAAGGTCCGCCAGATTGGCGTCGTCGACGTGCAGGGCCGGTCTGCGACCTACACGGGCGAGAACTGCCTGGATTGCGCCGGCGGGTTGAGGGGCGAAGGCTGGGCCTGCCAGGGGAACATCCTGGCGGGGCCCCGGGTGGTCGAAGCGATGGCCGAAGCCTACACGAACACGGCGGCACCCTTCCCCGAGCGGCTCCTGGCGGCGCTGAGCGCCGGGCAGGAAGCCGGGGGCGATATCCGGGGCATGCAGTCGGCCTGCCTGCGGGTTGTGGGCAAGAACCCCAACCGGTCAGACGGCATCCTCGCCGACCTGCGGGTGGACGACCATCACACCCCGATTGAGGAGCTCATTAGGGTCTACCACGTTTGGCAAAAGATCGTGGCAACGAACACGGACGAGTGGATCGACTATGCCGGCGACATCGTGCTGATCTCCGAGCAGTTGATGCACAAGCTGCATATTCCCGGCCTCCAGGGGCTGGCTGATCACCTGGGCATCCCCGAAGCGATTCACGGGCGGAAGATCAGCCAGAAGTTCCGCCGGGCCATCTACAGCGAGCGGCAGAAGTAAGCGGGGCCGGCGAAATCGCCGGCCCCGTTTTCCTGCGTACTGTTATTCCTCGTTCTGGTCGATCGCGTTGCCCTCGAACTGGTTGCCCAGGCCGGTGCTAAAGTTGGTGCCCTCCAGGCCGTAGCCCCGGTAGATGCCCATCTCCGCGCTGTTGCGGATGGTGGTGTTCTTGATGAAGGCGCCGAGATCGTCTTCAAGAGAAACCCCGTAATTGGCGTACTCGATCGTCACGTTCTCCAGGCGGTTGCCGGCGCCGGCATCGCCGCTGAAGTTGATGCCTTCCCAGGCCCCTGCGCGGGCCAACTCGCTGGTGAACTTGATCGGCTTGCCGGCAGCGCCCACGGCGATCAGGCTGCCCGAGCCGCTGCTGCTGCCGACCTGGATCCCGGCATCCTTGGCGAAGTTCAGCTCCGTGCCGGCCTCAATGGTCAGCTTCGGGCTGGTTGCACCGCCGATGTAAATGTTCAGGTTCACCTTGTACGGGATTCCCTGGTTCCGCCACGTCGCCGATCTGGTGACCTCGCCACTGCTAGACCCGCCCACCGAAATGTTGACGAACTGCTGGTCGTTTTCGGCGAAGCTCTGGCCGGCAGGCAGGAAACCTACATGGTCCGGTTCCATCTGAATGGGCCAGCCATTCGCACGGAAGAAGTTGCCGGTGGATTCGGGCTTCATCTCAACCTTGCCATAGGTCTCCAGACCGCTCCGGGCGGCCCCGGCGATCAGGCTGTTCTGAAGCAGGAACTTCACGGTCTTGTCTCCGCTCGACTCAACCATCAGACCGGCTCCATACTCCTCGTTGGTGCCGCCGTAGGCGATCACTACGCCGACCAGACGGCTCTTGTCGCCCGCGTTGCCCTGGATGTTAATGCCGCCCCAGGCGCCACGGTCGGGCGAAGAAGCCCATGGGCCGAAGACGATTGCCCGGTTCGATCCGCACAGGGCACAACCCGGCTCAATGCTGGCGGCGTTGGCCAGCTTCAGGCCGGTTTCCAGCTCAGCCTGTCCGACCTTCCATTCGCCGCCGCCCTCGGGTCGGGTGAACCACTCGCCGCCGCCTTCCGGCCTGGCCACGGAATCGGCCACCAGGTAGCCGGGGGCTCTTTCACCGACGGTCAGGTACGTGTCGTTCATCCACAGGGTGATGACGCCCGGTTCGATGGTCAGCGTGGGGGAGGAGTTGCCCTCAACTTCAACGTTCGAGCTGATGGCGTAAGGAATCGAGACGTTCCGCCACGTGGTGTTCGTGGCCACGGTCGCCGTGCCTGAGCCGTCCTCACTGATGTTGACGGCGTTGATGGCGTTGTTCTTGAACTCGCCGCGCGGCAGATTGTGGCTGCCGAAGATGGCGGTCATGATCGGGAAGCCGCCCTCTGTTCCGTTGACGGTGGTGCCGTTGATCTTCAAGTTCGCACTGCCGGCCTTCAGGCGACCCTGGTAGGCCAGGCGCAGTCCGACGCCGAGACTGTTCTTGATCTCGACGTCCTTCATGAGAACTTCGACCATCTTTCCGTCGCCCTCGATGTAGACGGCGCCCCAAGCCTGCTCACCGGCATACTCGATTCGGGCGCCCTCGATGACCGTGTCATTGATGAGCGTCTGGTTGCCGAAGCGGAGGCCGCTCCAGAAGCCCGGCTGCGGGCCGGAAGTCGCGGCGGTGAATACGGCAGGATCCGTCGCCTTGCCATAGACCTTCAAGCCGCCGGGAGCCATGCCGCCGACATCGATCCGGGCATTATGCTCGAACTGGATGACCGCGCCGGCTTCAATCGAGAGAATTGGGCTGTCCTGGCCTTCCACGCGGAAGGCGCCCTTCACGACATGGGGGCTGCCGCAGCGGCCCCAGGTCTCGCCGCCGCTGGCGATGGTGCCCTCATGCACCTGGAACGGAGCCAGGGTGCAGCCACCACCGGTCTTGATGGTGGCCTTCATTTCGGCGGCGACAAAGCCCACTTCGGCACCCAGCGCCTCCGCAACGAAGCGCAGCGGCACGAAGGTCCGGCTGTTGATCAGGACGGGTGGCACCGCCAGGGTGACGGGCACTCCATCCACAAGCGCTGAACCCTCACCCACTGTCAGTTTGATGATTTTGGTGCCCTTGGTGGCCGTAACGGTCCAGGTGGCTGCATCCCACTCGATCGTGGCGCCCATCACCTCGAAGATCGCACGCAGCGGTACCATTGTACGGCCTTCCACAATGAAGGCATCGGCATTGAGGATCTGGCCGTCAATCTCGACGCTGGCTTTGATCAGGCTGGCGGCATCCAGGTTCTGGCGCTCAGCGGCGGCCGCGGGAGCCAGGGTCATCAGCAAGACCAGGACGGCCAGCAGAGCCATGAGTGGGCGAAAACGGCGCATACGATTCCCTCCTTGAAAAATGAACAGGACGCGCAACCTAGCGGGGACGGTGCGGGTGGGGCTTGGGATGCGTGGACGACAACCACGAGCGCATGACGGCAACCGCTTCATCGAGACCGTGGACGTAGACCTTGAGACCGGTTTGCACGTGCTCCACCTGCCAGCGTTCGACGGGGGGCTGTCCTTCGGCGGCGTACGGCTCGCGCCGGATGCGCACCACGAAGGTATCGGCAGAACGAGGCGTCTCCATGGCGGTCCCCCCCGGGGGCGTGGCGGTGTTGCGACAGAGGTAAGTTCTTCCTCAGGTATAACAAGGCTGACTTAATGCGGGCCTAAAGAAAACTCAAAACCTGCGCGGGGAAATGACGGGGCCACCTGATTCGCATCAGGCGGCCCCGGGCATATATGGCGATGCTAGACCTGGCCTGAGCGAATGCGGCGGGCGAGTTCCCGTGTCTCCGGCATGGGCTCCTCCCCCAGCTCCCGGCGGAGCACTTCACAGCAACGCTTCAGATCCCGAAAGGCGATGGCGCGGTTGCCCTGGCGGGCGTGCGCCCGCATCAGCAGCCGGTAGGCCGCTTCACGGATCGGGTCGGCCATCAGCACACGCTGGGCCCGCTCCACGGCTTCGGATGGGCGCCCGCCGTCCAGGGCGACATCGCCCAGCTGCAGCACCAGCTCCAGATACTGCTCACGGAGGCGCTCGCGGTCGGCCGCGGCCCAGTCTTCGTAGGGATCGTCAGCGAGGAAGTCGCCACCGTAGGCCGCTTCGGCCTGTTCCCACTCGGCTACGGCCAGGGCCGACTGACCGCGGTGCAGCCACCAGTTGCCGCGTTCGAGGTGGCTCCGGAACCGGTCCACATCCAGCAAAAGAGGAACTTCAGGGTTCAGCATGTAGCCACGGCCACGCCTCACGATCAGCGTGACGCCCTGGGGTGGATCAAGCAGCCGGCGCAGGGTAGAAAGCGTCACCTCAAACGAGCGGTCGGCCGATTCGGGATCGGACTCCGGCCAGATCGCGTCAAGGATTTGCTCACGGGCCACGGCCCGCCCGCGCTGGGCGACCAGGAACTTGAAGAGCGAAACGGCTTTTTGCGAGCGGGCAGCGCCCAAGTCCACTTCGACCCCCGCCCGCAGTACCCGGAAAGCGCCCAGGAGCTGCACCGAGAGCGCCGTCGCTTCGGGCAGGCGCCCCGCCGCAGCCACCACCGGCCGAGCCGCCGGAACCGCCTGCAGCAGGGCGAGCAGGCCCCGGGCCGAAGCACGCTGGATCAGCCCGGCGAGCGGCTGCGCCGAGGTGCCCGGGCCTGCCGCACCACAGACCGACGCGCTTACGGGAAGCTCCATGGCAAGCAGGTGCATATGCCGGAAGTGGGCCGCCATCGCGAGGGCCCGCTGGAGATGGCCGGCGCTCTGGTCGGTTTGCCCCTTTTGGGCTGCGTCGACGGCCAGATACCAATACCCGAGCAATGTCTCGCCAGGCGCGTTCAGCTCCATGAGGGCAGCGACACAACGGGCAAGCTGCCCGGCGGCGTCCGAGTCACCCAGCAGCAGGTGGGCAATCGCTTCATGCATGCCGGCCACCGTTCGGAAAGCGGGTGAACAGTAGCTGCAGCTCAAGGTGTGCGCTTCGGCTGCACAATCGGCCGCCAGGCCGGCATGGCCATTGCGACGGTGCAAGGTGCCTACAGCGAGCTGCGTCTCGGCGATCCCGCCGGGGTCCCGGAGCCGTTCCCACAGCGCCAGGGCCTTATGGTACAGCTCCAGCGCTGCGGCAAACTCGTCGCGGTCCCGGTAAATGTCGCCCAGGCACGCGAGGCTGGCGGCCTGAATCCGCACCATGCCCAGCCGGGCGGCGATGCGCAGGGCCTCATCGAGCACGGATTGGGCTTCCGCCAGGAGCCCCAGCTGCTGATAGCAGCGCCCGAGGCTGTCAAGCGTGTAAGCCAGGGACAGTTCACCCGGCCGGCCGCGCTTCATATCCAGCGCCTGTTCCAGCCAGTACCGGGCCTGTGCGGGCTCCCCGAGGTCCAAGTACACATGCCCCAGGTTGTGGGCCGCCCGGGCGAGCCCCGCCCGGTCGCCGCATGCCCGGAAGTAGGCCAGGGCCTTCACCGTCACGACCACCAAACCTGTGGGATCCAGGGCGGTGAGCCGCTCCACCTCGCTCGGATCGAGCGCTGGTGTCATTCGGTCCGGCGGGGCCGGATCAGCGGGCATGAGGCGGCAGGCCTCTGCAAAGGCGGCCCGCGCCCGGTCCCGGCGGCCTTCGGATTCGTGAAGGCAACCTTCGGCAACGCGTACGGACAACAGCCAGCGGCGGGCCTGCAGCCCTTCAGGGCCATCCAAGCGGCCTGTCCAGAAATCGGAAAGCTCGTCCAGTTCGAGCAATGCCATGGTGGTGCGCCGTTGCTCGGACAGAAGCCAGACCCGGATGAACCGGACGCGCGGATCACCGCGCCAGGCCTCCGGCAGCGCTTCGATCCAGGCGACCAATTGCGGCACCGACAGATTCTGCTCGCCCTGGATCAGGCGAAGTGAAGCATCGTACACCGCTTCCACGGCAAGGGCATAGTCCCCGTTCTCAAGCAGTGCGTCCACCGGCCGCAGCGAGCGAATCGGGCCCTTGCCGGATGCGAGTAACGCCAAAGGTTCTTTCACGATTACGCCCCCCGGCCGTCATTCACTGGCTAATCGGACCATTTACAAGCACATGATGACACACGAAACGCCTTAGGGTCTTAAAGGTAGAGTAAAGCCTCCGTTGTGTTTTGGTTGCTTACACGCCATAATGCAGATATGGACATGAAGCACTTGCAGACCTTCGTACTGACAGCCAGAACCCTCAATTTCCGGAAGGCAGCGGAGCAATTATTCCTGGCCCAGCCTACGGTTACGCAGCACATTCGTCTGCTCGAGACGGAACTGCGGATCCAACTGTTCGATCGCGGCGGCAAGCGGGTCCGCCTGACCCCTGCGGGCGAACGGTTTCTGCAGTATGCGGAGCAACTTCTGCACGTGTATGAGGAGGGCGTGCAGGAACTGGCGGGCTGGCAACAGGGATACCGAGACCGGCTGGTTCTGGCCGTTTCACCGCTGGTCGCCCGGTCCACCCTGCCGCGGGTGATGAACAAGTTCACGGCCGCCCATCCGGACGTGGAGATCGTGGTGCATATCGCACTGTCGCAGGAGATCCCGAACATGCTGGCGGATGGCCGTGCTCACTTGGGGCTTTCGCGCATGCCCGCCCACAGCCGCGACCTGCATGCGTCTGTCTGGTACAACGACCCGGTCATTCTGGTCGTGTCATCCGACGGGCAGGATCTGGATGCGGCGCCGCCCGACTGGCGGGACGTCCTGGCGAAGAACCGGCTGCTGACTCACAATCATCCGATCTATTGGGACGACCTGCTGGTTTCGATCCACCGGCACGGCGTGTGGGTGCGGACCATGGAAGTGAGCCTGGTGGATATCACCAAAGTCTTTATTGAGGAAGGGCTGGGCGTCTCGTTCCTGCCCACCTCCACGGTCCGGCGGGAGCTGCTGGAAGGGCGCCTGATGGAAGTCCCCACCCCTGGCCTGCCCCTGCCCGTGGCGGCCACCTACGTTGTCCATCCGGCGGCGGGTCCATCCGCGACGGCTGCCGCCTTCATGAAGTTCCTTACAGCGCCGCCCCGATAGTACGAATGCCCGGCTTTTCCAGCCGGGCTTTTCCTATGGAAAGATTCGAACGAATCCTCGATATCAATGGTGAGGTCATGGATGGCCTTAAGTCGCGCCATGGAAGGTGAGAAAGGCATGCGTATCGTGGATTCGAAGGTGGCGATGTCCAGCCGGCAGGAGCTGAGTCAGACATACAGCCGTACGGAATCCCTGCGGGCCTGGATCGGCCCTGACCCGCGGGACCAGCGGCGGGCGGGCGACCGGCTGCAGCTTTCGGCCGAGGCCCGGCAGCTCATGCAGGCGGCGCCGCAGCCCGAAAACGACCCAGTGAAAGATGATCCGCTCGCGGCCCTTGATCCGCAGGACCGGATTCGGGTGTTGATTCTGCAGGCGCTGCTGGGTGTTGACGTGCGGGTTGCCGTCAAGCTCCCCGACAAGGAAGGGGCGACGTCCGGGGAGGCACCGCCGCCGGAAGCCCGGCGGGAGGGCTGGGGCGTCGACTACCGGCTCCATGAGCGGTATGAGGAGACGGAGAAGCTGACGTTTGCGGCCCACGGCGTGATCCAGACCGCCGACGGACAGCGCATCGCTTTCGCGGTGGAACTGGGCTTGAGCCGGCGGTTTGTCCAGGAGTCGAACCTGCACATCCGGGCCGGGGACGCCCTGCGCCCGGTCGACCCGCTGGTAATCAACTACGGCGGCGCCGCCGCGGAGCTGACGGAGCGCCGGTTTCGCTTTGATCTGGAAGTTGGGGGGCACTTGGAGGAGATGCCGCTCCTCAAGGCAGGAAGCGGCTTCCTGACGCTGGATGGCAACGGCGACGGCCAGGTGAACGATGGGTCGGAGCTGTTCGGTCCGGCCACGGGCGATGGGTTTGCTGAGCTGGCACGGCACGATGTGGACGGCAACCACTGGATCGACGCCGCCGACCCGATTTTCGAGCGGCTGCGGGTCTGGACCAGGGATGCCGCGGGGCGGGATCAGCTTTTTGCTCTGGGTAGGCTGGGCATCGGGGCGATTTTCGTGGGATCGGTGGACGCCGGGTTTACCCTGACGGGGGCGGGAAACCAGCCCTTGGGCATCAACCGGAAGGCCGGCCTGTACATGCGTGAGAATGGCACCGCCGGCACCGTTCAGCAACTGGATATTATGGCGTGAAGCGCCGACATACTACCGCAGGAGACGGCCAAGGACCCACCCTGCTGCGGCGCCCACCGCGCCGCTCGCCGGCAGCGTGAGCAGCATCGCCCAGCCAATGCTCTTCAGCACCTCCCAGTGAACTGCCCCGGCCCCCCGCCGCAGGCCCACGGCGGCGATGGCGCTGGAGACAATGTGGGTCGTCGAAACCGGCAGCCTCAGGAGGGTCGCCGTCCCGATGACCGCCACCGCCGCCGTTTCGGCGGCGAAGCCGTCGGCGGGCGTCAGCCGGGTGATCTTGTCGCCCATGGTCTGGATGATCCGCCAGCCGCCCGTGCTGGTGCCGGCGCCCATCGCGAGGGCTGCGGCGACAACTACCCACCACGGCACCTGGATGCGTGATGTAACCCCCAAGGCGTACAGGGCGGCGGCGATGATCCCCATCGCTTTCTGGGCGTCGTTGGAGCCGTGGCTGAAGGCCACTGCGGCGGCTGACAGCAGCTGAAGCCTGGCAAAGATGCCCTTCTTGCCCGCCGCCCGTTCCAGCATGGGAAGCAGCCACAGCATCAGAGCCAGACCAGCCACGAAGCCGATCACCGGCGAGATGAACAGGCTGAGCACCATCTTCACAAACCCCGGGAGGTTGATGCCCGCCGGCCCCGGCCCCACCAGGGCCGCCCCCGCCAGCCCCCCAACCAGGGCGTGGGAGCTGGAAGACGGGATGCCGAAGTACCACGTAGCCAGGTTCCAGGCAATGGCGCCCACCAGGCCGCCCATCAGCAGATCCAGCGTGATCTCGTCCGGCCTGACGACGCCCCGGGCGAAGGCCCGTGCCACGCCCGTGGAGACCAGGGCGCCCGCCAGGTTGAGCACTGCTGCCATGATGATCGCCGCCCGGGGCGACAGCGACTTGGTGGAGACCACAGTGGCGATGGCGTTGGCCGAGTCATGGAAGCCGTTGATGAAGTCGAAGGCGAGCGCCAAGATGATGACGATCACGAGAGCCACGGCAACAACCGTCCTTGCACCGGCGGGATGTCCCTAGTCTTCACCCATAGGCCTTCACTGAATCCGTACCGTCCACGTGGGGTCGTCCCACTGGACGGTGTAGCCCATGCGCTCAGCTATGAACCGGACCGGCGCCATGACGCGCTCCCCTTCCCAGACGGCGGCGCCGCCCATATCCACGGGACTGCCGTTGACCAGGGCAATGCGCTCCTCGGGAGTAATCTCGATTCGGTTCCCGCCTTTGGTGACGATCACTCGGGCGCCGTCCCAGGTGACCAGGGCGCCCAGCCGCTCGGCCAGCCGGACGTGTGCCAGCGACTTCGCCCCGGCGAGGCGGGGGTAGACCGGGAAAGTCAGCCGTTCGCCCGCCAGACTCACGATGATCTCATCAACGTGGGGGATGCTGAGCGTGATGCCCGGGGGAATATCGTCCAGATCGTTATACGCCTGGACCCGGGGCCCGGTCACATTGTGGCACCGCCCGATGAAGGTGAACGAATCGCCGGGCTGGATTACGTAAGTGTCGCCCCCAAAGTCCCGTTGGGTTCGGGTCAGGCCCATGATTTCCGGCACCGTCACGAACTGGTAGCCCATCTGCCGCAGGTCGCTCACCGCCAGCCGGGTCGCTTCGACGGAGTTGGGCGGGAAACCGTGCTGCAGCACGATGGCGCCCGGTTCGGCGTTGTCGACGATGCGCCGCCGGATGGTCTGGACCGAAGGGCCGTTCCAGTCCTCCGTGTCGATCGACCACATGATGGTGTAGTCGTACCCTGCCTCCTCCGCCACTTCCAGCACCGTGCTGTTGTAGGAGCCGTAAGGCGGGCGCCAGAACGGGGAGGGGTTGACGCCGCTGATTGCTTCAATATTGGCCTCTGCCTGTAGGATCTGCCGTCGCATCTCGGTGGGGGACAGCCTGGGCATTTCGGGATGGTTGAGCGTGTGATTGCCGACGAAGTGCCGGGCCGCCACCTGTTGGGTGATCTCCGGGTACGAGTCCACCGAGTCGCCGAGGAAGAACCAGGTGGTGCGGATGCCCAGGCTGTCCACCATGTCGGCCAGGTCCTGGGTCGTGTTTCCGAATTCGACGTCATAGGTCAGGGCGATGTCGCGGCAACTGGTACTGCCGGAGAAGATCAGCCGGGACTGGGCAAAGGCCGGCGCAGCGCTGAGGAGCAAGCTGGCGAACAGAGCGGTGGCAATCCACCGACGATCGACAAATACCATATAATACCACCTCACCCCGTACGACGGGGTCAGGTGGAAGCGGGTCTCCGGGTGTCAGAGGTTTCACCTTGGGGGAGAGCGCGAAGAAGCGGAGGCGCTGGAAGGCGCCTCCGCGGTGTCAGTCGTGTTTTGCGCCGTGGCCCCTTGCATCGGGCTAACCCGGCGGGAGATCAGGGCGGCTGCGGAGCGTAATCATCGTCGCAGTCATGGTGGCGACCAGCTTTTCACCCCCCGCACCAAGCGCGTAAGCCTCGCCGTTGCATACGGTAATCGTCTGTCCTGCCTTCACAACGGCTCCCCGTGCCCGGAACCGCTCCCCCAGTGCCGGGGCGAGAAAGTTCACCTTGTACTCAACCGTCAGCACAGATGCATCTGGCGGCATCAGACTGTATGCGGCGTAGCCGCAAGCGTTGTCCACCACAATGGTGACAACGCCCGCATGGAGGAAGCCGTGCTGCTGGGTAAGGTCCTCGCGAAAGGGAAGCTCGATCTCAACCTCTCCGGGCAGAATCCGGATGAGTTGGGCGCCAAGCGTCCCCATTACCTTCTGGCGGGCGAAACTGGCCCGGACTCGTTCCGCAAAGTCCGGAGACCGTGGGGCAAAGCGACTGTCAGCCTGCATTCCGACCCTCCTTCGACCAACCTGACGAACCGGTTGGAAGCAACTAAATCTAGTAACATCATAGAGACGGAAGTGCTCCACAGTAAAGAGCAAATTGCCTGAGGAAAGCTCGCGCCGTGGAGGGGATCACGCGGTCTTCCCCGGTATAGTGAGCGACTCCCGACCTCCCAAGCGGTAATCCTGACCGGAGACCGACAGGCGGCACCCGGTCTCGCTCTCATTGGTTACCGTCAGGCCGTCCTGGCGGACCGATACATGGAGGCGGGCGCCCCGGAACATCACCCGGAAGGCGAACGAGCGCCAGTGGCCGGGAATGAACGGGCTCAGCACCAGCCGCCCGTCCCGGACCCGCAGGCCGCCGAAACCGTGAACCACGGCCATCCAGGTGCCGGCCATGCTGGTGATGTGCAGGCCGTCCTGGGTATCGTTGTTGTAGTTATCCAGGTCGAGCCGGGCCGTCCGCAGATATAGCTCGTAGGCCTTCTCCCGGTAGCCAAGCTCGCAGGCTATAATGGCGTGGACGCAGGGCGACAGGGACGACTCATGCACCGTCATCGGCTCATAGAAGTCGAAGTTCCGCCCCTTCGTCTCCTGGTCGTACAGGTCGCTCAGGAAGTAGAGCCCTTGCAGCACATCCGCCTGTTTGATGAAGCAGGAGCGCAGAATGCGGTCCCACGACCAGTGCTGGTTGAGCGGCAGATGGGCGGGATCGAGGGCGGCGACGGGCATCAGCTCCTTATCCAGGAACCCGTCCTGCTGCAGGAAGACGCCCCGCTCGCTATCCCATGGGTAGTACATCCGGTCGATGATATCTTGCCATTTTGCCAACTCTTCGTCCGACACCGCAAGGCCGTGGCGCCCGACTTGGGCGATGACGGAAAGCGTGTACTGGAGCGTCCACGCAGCCATCCGGTTGGTGTACCAGTTGTTGTTGACGTTGTTCTCATACTCGTTGGGCCCCGTCACCCCGAGGATGACGTAGCCCTTGTGCGGGGCGAATTGGACCCGCTCGGCCCAGAACCGGGAGATCTCCACCAGCACGTCCAGGCCGTGCTCGGCCAGGTACGCCGTGTCCCCGGTGTAATTGACGTAGTTGTGTATGGCGTAGGCGATGGCGCCGTTGCGGTGGATCTCCTCAAACGTGATCTCCCACTCGTTGTGCGACTCCTCGCCGTTCATGGTGACCATCGGGTAGAGGGCGCCCCGGGCGAAGCCCAGCTTGCGGGCGTTCTCTTTCGCCTTTTCCAGGTGCCTCCGGCGGTAGACCAGCAGCTGTCGGGCCACGTGCGGCGGTGCCGTGCTGAGGTAGAACGGCAGGCAGTATGCCTCCGTGTCCCAGTAGGTGCTGCCGCCGTACTTCTCCCCCGTAAACCCCTTCGGCCCGATGTTGAGCCGCTCATCCTCGCCGGTGTACGTCTGGTTCAGGTGGAAGATGTTGAACCGAATCGCCTGCTGCGCCGCCGCATCGCCTTCAATGCTGATGTCGCATTGCTGCCACTTCCGGGCCCAGGCGGCGGCCTGTTCGGCCAGGAGGGCGTCGAAGCCCTTGGCCCGAGCGGCTTCGGCAATACGCTGTCCCACCGCCGGCAGGTCTTCCGGCGTGTGATCGCGTGACGTCACATTCGAGAGGTACTTGCAGATGCTCGTGGGGTGCCCGGCCCGGACGCCGACTCGCACCGTGTGGGCCACGTACCGGTCGCGCCGGATCTCCTCCGGCTGCACCGGCACTTCGCCATCATCCTGAAAGATGGCGTAGCGCATGGTGGAGCAGAGCCGGAACTCGGTCTTCCGGGTCTTGACGGTCAGGGAAGTTGGGTCCTTGCTGACTTCTTCCCAGAACCGCTCGTCGTAGTTGGCGTCCCGGTTCTTGATGTCGCCGTCCAGGTACAGCGTGGCCTGCAGCTCGCCGTCAAAGTTGAGGGGCGTGACGGTGTACCGGATCGCCCCGACTTCCTTGGTGACGATGCTGACGAACCGAGTCGCTTCCACCGCCACCTCCTTGCCTTGTGGCAGTACGGCAACGAAAGTCCGGCGTAGATAGCCTTCCCGCATGTTCAGGACCCGCCGGAACTCCCGGACGGCGCACCGGGCCAGGTCCAGCAGTTCGCCGTCAAAGCGGATGTCGATGCCGATCCAGTTGGTAGCGTTGACGACCTTGGCGAAGGACTCGGGGTAGCCAATCTTCCACCAGCCGACGCGGGTCTTGTCCGGGTAGTAAATGCCAGCCATGTAGCTGCCCTGCAGCGACGGCCCGCTGTACGCCTCCTCGAAGTTCGCCCGCTGCCCCATGTGGCCGTTGCCGATGCTGAAGAGGCTTTCGGAGATCTCCTGCCGGCGAGGATCAAACTCATCCTCGACGATCAGCCACTCGTCCAGCTTCACATAGCGTTCCGTTGCGAAGCACCTCCAGGTCAATCTCCGCCAGGCTGCCAATCACCAGGTGCGCCTGGTCCAGCGCCTTCGGCGCCCCGATGCCGATGGCGTACATGCCCGCCCGGAGCGCCGCCTCAATGCCGGCGGGCGCATCTTCAAAGACGGCGCAGCGGGCGGGCGCCACGCCCAGTTCACGGGCGCCCAGCAAAAAGACTTCGGGGTCAGGCTTGGCAACGGCGGTCCGGTTTCCGTCGACTATAACGTCAAACGCCTCCACCAGCCGGACGCCCCTGAGGATGGTCATGGCGTTCCGGCTGGCCGAGCCCAGGGCCGTCTTGACGCCCGCCGCTCTGCACGCCTGCAGGAAACGGCGGGCGCCGGGCAGCACGTCGCGTTCGTCCATGCGTGAGATCATCTCGACGTACCACTGATTCTTGCGGGCGGCCAGCTCCGCCTTGGCCGCATCGTCCATTGTAAGGCCGCCAAGCTCCAGAAGAATCTCCAGGGAACGCATCCGACTGACGCCCTTCAGCCGCTCGTTCTCCTGCTCGCTGAAGGTAAAGCCTAGCTCCCCGGCAAGCCGTTGCCATGCCAGATAGTGATACCTGGCCGTATCGACGATTACGCCATCCAGATCAAACAGGCATGCCTCAATCAACTCGTCACCATCCCGCCGATTAGGTTGCCCCGGATGCCAGGACGGCGATGCCGCGGGCGGGCAGTTCGACCACGTTCTCCCGCACCGCTCCCGTCAGCATCTCCCCTGCAAGCAAGTCAACCAGCGCCGTCTCTGTGGGGATGGTCACCGCGATCGGATGGCCGGAGTTGTTGATGACCACGTAGAGACCGCCTTTGGTTTCCGGCCCGCGCCGGTACCCAAGCAAGCCGGTGGCCGGGTCGGCGGCGAAAGTCTCCCAATCGCCGTCGTTCAGCCAGGGATAAGTGCGTCGCAGCCCGATCAGCTTTCGGTAGAGCGAGAGCATCTCCCGGTCCTGCTGCGCCGCATCGTGCCAGGGGTAGCAGCGGCGGCAGTCGGGGTCCTCCCCGCCCTCCATCCCGATTTCGTCGCCGTAGTAGACCAGAGGGACGCCGGGACTGGTCAGGAGCAGCACGGCAGCCTGGGCCGCCTTCTCCCGGCTGCCAAGCTCGGTGCGGACGCGGGTGGTATCGTGGCTGCCCAGCAGGTGGAGCAGCCCCCGGCTGACTTCGTGCGGGTGGCTGAAGCGGAGGCAGGTCAGGACCCGGTCGTACTCGACGGCGTCCAGTTCACCCTTCAGGAATGCCAGCGTCGCCTCCCGCCAGGGGTAGTTCATCACCGAGTCAAACTCGTCGCCCTGCAGCCATTCGGACGCCTCATGCCAGATTTCGCCCAGTATCCAGGCGTCGGGGCGGGCGCCTTTCACGGCTGTGCGGAACGCCCGCCAAAAACCGTGGTTGACTTCGTTGGCTACATCCAGCCGCCACCCGTCAATGCCGGCCTCTCTGATCCAGTGCGTCGCCACGTTGAGCAGGTACTTCTGCAGGCCGGGGTTTGCCGTATTCAGTTTGGGCATCGATGCGACGTTGTTGCTGAAAGTCTCGTAGTTGCAGCGTTCCGGGTCGACGGGGTGGGCGTGCAGGTTGTAAAACCAATCGGCGTAGCGGGAGTCGGCACCTTTCTTGATCACATCTTTGAAGGCAAACCACTCCCTGCCCGAGTGGTTGAAGACGGCGTCGAGCAGAAAGCGCATGCCGTGTGCGTGAACGGCGCTGACCAGTTGCTTGAACTCGGCGTTGGTGCCGAAGGCCGGGTCGATCCGGTAGTAATCGGTGGTGTCGTATTTGTGATTGGTCGGGGACTTAAAGATCGGCGTCAGGTAGATGCCCCCGATGCCGAGCTCCCGCAGATAGCCAAGCTTCTGGCGGATGCCTTCCAGGTCGCCCCCGGCCTGGGATTCCCGGTGGGGCCGGTCTCCCCATTTGAGCCGATTCCGCTTCGGATCGTTGCTCGGGTTGCCGTTGGCAAACCGGTCGGGGAAGATCTGATAGAAGACCGTGGTCCGCAGCCAGTCGGGCTGCCGGAAGCGGTCGGCCCGGTGCAGGTAGGCATATTGGAAGAAGCCTTTGGCAGGACGGCGGGGGACGAGGCCCTGCTCGGTCAGCCAGATGTAGGTGCCGTCCACCCCTTCGAGATAGAAGGCGTAGCGCACGCGGCGGGTCGGGGCAGCAATGGTCGCGCCCCAATAGTCGTGGAGGCCGTCGGTGCCGAGGCGCTGGAGCGGCGCCCGGCTGTCGGCGTCGGGCGGCCAGGCGTAGCGGTCGCCGTATACGCAGACGGCCGCGGCAAGGTCGCCCGCTGCCGCCTTGAGCACAATCCGCAGGTGTTTCTCATCGGCCGGATACGCAAAGGGAGCACGGCAGGCATGAACGAGGGCTGCGTACTGCATATGTTCGCTCTCCTGTCCTTAGGGTCGCCTCAGACAGTTTTCCCATCTTGATGGTACGCGAAAACGACCTCCGAGTCATGGTGACTCGAAGGTCGCCCGCAACGAAGCGACTAATGGACCGGCATGGTGTCCGAGGTGTCGTCGGTCTGCTCGGCCTTGGGAGCGGTGGCGGGGGCGTTATTCAGCTCTTCGGGCCGGGGCAGCTTCAGGACCTTGCCTACCGTAATGTGGTTCGGGTTATCCAGCTCATTGAGCCGCTCGATGTCGGCGGAGTAGATGGGGTTGTGGTAGTAGCGGTTGGCGATGTCGCGCAGGGTTTCGCCTTCCTTGACCTGGTGGGTCTCGGGGACGGTCATGGTGGTGGTGTCGGTCTTGGTGTCCGTGGTCTTGTTGTCCGTGGTCTTCGTATCGGTGCTCTTGTTGTCGGTGGTGGTGGTCGTCGTGTCCGTGGTGTCCGTGTCGTCGGTCGCGGCCGCGTCGTCAGAATCCTGCGGCGTGGCGCTGACGGCGGTGGACGGCTCGTCGGTGTAGCTGCTTACCTCAGGCGCCTTGCTGGCCTTCTGGTTGTTGTACAGGGCGAAGCCGCCCACGACCAGGGCCAGGGCAAGGATGCCGGCGGCCAGAGCAGTGCGGTTCTTCTGCATCGGAACCCTCCTTCTTGTTCGCTGGAATGGTTTCCAGCTTTCGGTTGGAGTGTTGCCGAATTGTGGGGATTCTATACATGATTTGGAATCGTCGGGATCGGGATGTCGGGATGTCGGGATAGAGGGTGGGCGCCGGGGCCAGGGCCGGCATCGGGGGGGCGCCGGAGGAGGGAGGGCACCGTCGGTCCCGGAGTCGCAAGGCAAGGGCCTGCGTCCCCTTGCGCGACTCCGACGTCCCTCAGGTGCCCGCCCCCCCCCGCCGCCATCATGCGCTGCCCGCCCTGGCCCCGGCGCCCGCCGACCCATCCCCCCTGACTGTGGTTTTAGCGGTTCGGCTGCGTTCGGTCGTATAGTACAAAGCACAGGGCCGGGACGGCCAGCAGAACGGTCATGATCAGCAATACCGGCCGGTAGCCGAGGTTGTCGTAGATCACACCGCCGGCCAGGGGGCCCAGCATGCGCCCCGCGGTAGAAGCACTGCTGATGACACCCTGGAGGAAGCCCCGCCGGGCGGGGGGCGCCACCTGATCGATCGCGGCCGGAATGCCCGGCCAGAGCAGCATCTCCCCTAGCGTCAGAATCACCATGCCGGTCACGAAGAGCGCATAGCTCCCGCCCGTCAACAAAAGTAGGTACGACGCCGCGAACAGGGCGATGCCCGTCACCAGCTGCGCCGCCGTCCGGCGAATCAGCCGCAGGGCCAGCGTGACCAACGGCTGCCCGATCACGATTACCAGGCCGTTCAATGTCCAGAGGAAACTGTACGACGCCAGGGAGAAGCCGAGGCCCATCATATAGACGGAGATCGAACTCTGCCACTGCACGTAGATCAGCCAGCACATGAGGAATCCGACGAACAGGGCGCCTACCGGCACCCAGGGCACGGCCTCGCCGACACTCTCCGCCGCGGCGGCCACCTCGCCCGCCGCCCGCTCGCCGCCGCCATCATAAATCGTAAAGAAAAAGAAGACAAGGACAATCAGGCACATCACGGCGGCCCCGAGAAACGCCAGCTGGAACGAACGCTCGGCCAGTAGACCGCCCACCGCCGTCCCCACCGCCACGCCCATGTTGTGGGCCACATAAATGAAGTTGAACGCCCGGCGCCCGCCGGCGGGCCACGCCCGGGCGGCCAGGGCGTTGATGGCCGGAAAGACCACCATGGCCGAGATGCCATACAGGATCATCACGGCGACGAAGAGCGGCCACGAAGTGAAGAGCCCGGGCAGGCTGATCAGCACGAGGGAGCAGAGCAACCCCGCCAGAAGCACCCGGCGGGCGCCGATGCGGTCGAACAGGTAGCCGCCCACGAGGCTCCCGACGGCAGCACCGGCGGAATGAAGCAGCAACACCCAGCCCGCTACTGTAAGGGGACGGCCCAGGTGTTCATGTATGTATAGCGTCGTAATCGGCCAGATGAACGAAAGCCCCACAATGTTGAGAAACGCCCCGCCCGCCAGGAGCCACAGCAGGACCGGATACTCAGCCAGGGTCTGGCGAAAGCGAACAGCTGCGTTCAAGAACAACGACCTCCACCCCGGAGACCTGACATAACTCTTTCATTCTACCGCAAGGGGCGCCCCGGGGTAAGGGCTTAGTGCTTGCGCGTTACACGCAGCTTCGTAATTCGGTAACCTTCGACCTGGGCCACTTCCAGCCGGTGGGCACCCGCCGGGATCGCCTGGCCAACTTCCGGGCGGGAGCCCAGGGTGGAGAGCACGTACCCGCCAATGGTATCGACACCCTCTGTCTCCTCATCGGCAATGCGGACGCCCAACTGCTCCTCCGCCTCTTCCAGGAGCATGGCGCCATCCACCACGAACGCATCCGGCCCGATGGAGGTCACCGCGGGCTGTTCATCATCGAACTCATCCTGAATCTCCCCGACGATCTCCTCCAGCAAGTCTTCCAGAGTGGCCAGACCAGCCGTCCCGCCGTACTCATCGACCAGAATGGCCATCTGGCTGCGCTGCCGCTGAAACTCCTGAAGCAGCCGTGAAATGGAGACCGTCTCATGGACGACCAGGATGGGCCGCATGATCTGCCGCAGGTCGCGCACCTTCTGCCCCCGCCCGAACAGGTCCTTCAGGTGCACCATGCCCAGCACATGATCTTTATCCGCTTCACACACCGGATACCGGGTGAAGCCGGCTTCCAGTGCGATGGTCTTCGACTCCTCAAACGGATCTTCCACGAAGAGGCACTGCATTTCGTTGCGGGGCACCATCACCTCGCGGGCGACCCGCTCGGAGAAGTCAAAGACGTTGTCGAGCAGCACTCGCTCGGTCTCGTCAAGCATGCCGCCCCGGGCGCTGGCGCTGACGAGCATGCGCAGCTCATCGCCCGAATGGGCCATCTCCTGATCGGAGACGGGTTTGACGCCAATCCACCGCATGGTGGCGGTGGCCACCTTGTTCAGCACCCAGATGGGTCCCCGAAAGAGGCGATAGAACCGCCGCAAGATGGGCGAGCAGATGAGCGCCAGCTTCTCCGCTTCGGAGATGGCCATCGCCTTGGGCACGAGTTCGCCCAGCACGATATGCACCATGGTGATCAGGATAAACGCGATGGCAAAGCCCACGGTGTGGACCAGCAGCGGAGAGCCGATCCCGAGGGCCGCTAGGGGAATGACGACCAGGTCGGCCACCGCCGGTTCGCCGACCCAGCCAAGGCCCAGCGACGTCAGGGTGATCCCGAGCTGCGTCGCCGACAGGTGCTCGCTCAGATGCGTGATGACGTGGTGGGCAGCCGCTGCCCGCTTGTTCCCTTCTTCCTTGAGTTGCTGGATGCGGGTCGCCCGCACTTTGATGATGGCGAACTCCGCCGCTACGAAAAAGCCGTTCAGGAAGACGAGGAGAAATGCCAGGCCCAACTCCAACACCGACTTGAAGCCGCTGGGCGCCTGCAGGGCACTCACCACCTTTCGGGGATATTGTGCCCAGCGCCTCAGGCTTTTCTCACAACCGTTACGTACCGCGCCTGCCGGTACGCAAACAGCCGGGACTCATGCTGCCCCTGCCACGCCGGGGTCAGGCCCGCTACCGCCAGGAGCCGCTGCTGCTCGTCCCGCTCGGCCTCGCCGAGGTTGGCGATGACGAGGGTGCCGCCGGGGGCAACCAGGCCGAACAGATGGGCCAGCAGTTCGGCGGGCTGCAAGTAGCGCTTCGGCAGCCCCCACCGGCGGACGTCGGCGCTGAAGAGGAACGGAAAGAGCAGGCAGGCGAACTGCACAGGTTGGCTGAACTGCCGAATGTCGCCGGGCAGGTACGCCACACCCGGGAGGCCGCCCATGTATACTTCAGCCCAGTCCATCCGGGACCGGAGGCCAGCGTAAGGCCGGTAGGCGTCCACTTCGACGCCATGTAGTAGCACCGGCCGTTCCCCTCCGAAGCGGTGCAGCAGGCCGTAGAGCGCCTGCACGTAGAACCAGTCGCCGCATCCGGCATCCAGAACGGTTACGATCGGCGGCAGGCGGACATCTGCTTCGACCAACGCCCGTTCGATCATTTGCAGGTAGAAAAGCGAAGCGGCAAAATCGATCCGCCCCGACTCACGTTCCCAGCGCTGCAGGCCGTAGGTCTGTACAAGCCGACGCACTTCTTCCTGCAGGTCGGGCTCGAAGAGTCCTTCCTTGTCCTCCGCCGGCAACCGGGCGCCGGGGCGCCGGAGCCGCAGGGCCATTCTGAGGCGAAAATCCAATTCATTGCGCAGCCAGCCCAGCAACACGACCCCACCTTATCTCCCGACTGTGAGAACGATATCCAATAGGCTTACGAAGTAGGTAGTTCTGGACTGGAAATAGCCCGAATGCTGGATGGGGCACACACGTGTACTGTGTTACCATTACCTTGACACACTACTGACAGCAGCCGCTCCGCGGTCCGGATGGCCGGCGAATCGGGGGGCTCATGGAGGAAGAATCGATGCGGCGTGGGCTGAAAATCGGCCAGACCCGGCCCGTAATGCAGAGCAGCACGATGAGCCGTAAACTGGACTGGGTCCTCGATCAGTGGCGCTCGTCGTCCCCCGAGGCGCGGCTCCAATTGGTCCTGGCCAAAATTCGTGAGGAAGAAAAACTGCCTCATGAACCGAACAAGCGTGAGATGTAAGCTGCAAAAAAGCGGCAGGCCAGAGGTCCCGGAGTTTCCCGCCGGTCAGGTGGTGGAACCCGGGGCCTTTGGTCTATTCCATCATCATGGGCGGGAGGCGCTTCGTCAAGGACCCGGGCGCCCCCCCGCCGGATGGGCCAGCGGTACTGCCGCTGGCCCTGATGATTTGGTAAAGTGAAAAGGAACAGCGCATTTACTGTGGAGGCATGCCGATGTCCTATCCATCCATTGCATTCGTTCTGCCCTTTGAGGGGCTGGCCCGGACCGCAGTGGCCGTTGCATCGGAGCTCAACATGAACGTGGCCGCCGAAGTCGGCGACCTGCAAAAGGGTGTCGACCGCGCCCGGGCCGCCGTCCTGGCCGGAGCCGAGGTGATCATCAGCCGCGGCGGCACGGCTTCGGCCATCGCTGCCGCGCTGCCCGTGCCGGTGGTGGAGATTCGCGTCACGTCGTCGGATTTGGTCCGTTGCTTTAGCAAGCTGGGGCCATTTGTAGGTAAGATCGGTCTATCAGGCTTCCGGAACATCATTTATGGATGTGAAGAGCTTGGCAGTCTGCTCGGCTACGAGCTGGTTCAGCTGCCGATTCCCGATGAGTCTGAAGCCCGGGAGGTGGTCGCGCGGGCGAAACGGGAGGGCGTCAGGCACATCATCGGGGATCATATCAGCTACCTCTGTGCCCAGGAAGCGGGTCTGACGGCCGAGTTGATCAGTTCCGGGCGGGAAGGCATTGCCCAGGCGCTCTTCGAGGCGCAGCACGTGCTGAAGGTCCGGCGAGAGGAGCGGGAGAGAGGTCAGCAGATTCGCACCATCCTCGACAGCGTGAACGACGGGATTCTCGCCGTGGACAGCGCAGAGCATGTAATCCTTTTCAACCCACAGGCCGAGCGGATTTTCGGCATGGAAGCCCGGCGGGTTCTTGGCCGGGCGCTCTCGGAAGTGTTGCCCGGCGCCCGCCTTGATGCCGTCCTGCGGGAAGGCCGGACGGAAGTCGGCGAGATTCAGCAGGTCGGCAGCACACGCCTGGCCGTCAAACGAACGCCGGTCCGGGTTGACCGGCAGATTGTGGGGGCTGTGCTTACCTTCAGTGAAGTGACCGAACTGCAGCGCCACGAACAGGCAGTCCGCCAGAAGCTGCACCGCAAAGGTCTGGTCGCCCGTTCCAAGCTCGACCAGATCGCCGGCTCAAGCGCCGCCATTCGCAGCCTCGTCTCTGCCGCAAAGCGGTACGCGAAGACTAACGCCACCGTTCTGATCCTTGGCGAGTCAGGCACCGGCAAGGAGATGCTGGCCCAGGGCATTCACCTGGAGAGCCGGCGGCAGCAGGGCCCGTTCGTCGCCGTAAATTGTGCCGCCCTGCCGGAGACGCTGCTGGAGAGCGAGCTGTTCGGGTACGAAGAAGGGGCGTTCACCGGCGCCCGCAAGGGCGGCAAGCAGGGGCTGTTCGAGCTTGCCCACGGCGGGACGATCTTTCTCGATGAAATCGGCGACATGCCGCTTTCGGTGCAGTCCCGGCTCCTGCGCGTGCTGCAGGAGAAGGAAGTGATGCGTATCGGCAGCGATGGCGTCATTCCGGTCGATGTGCGCATCGTGGCCGCGACCAACCGGGACCTGGAGAGCGAAGTGGCGGTCGGGCGCTTCCGGGCTGATTTGTTCTACCGCCTTAATCTGCTGCGGCTGGAGGTGCCGCCCCTGCGCCGGCATGCGGAAGACGTGCCGGCCCTGGTGCAGGCTTTTTCGGCCAAGCTGGAACTACGGCACGGTCGCCGCCTGGCGGTGGCGCCGGATGCGATGGCGCTGCTGGAGCGTCACCAGTGGCCGGGGAACGTGCGAGAGCTGGAGAACTTGCTGGAGCGGCTCTGGCTCCTGACCGATGCCGATGCGGTAACGGCCGAAGATGTGCGGTCGTTCGTGCCCGTGGGTCCGGCGCCCCAGCCGGTGCCGGACCCGTCCGCTGCCTGGCCGGACGACCTGACACTGGCGGAACTGGAGTCCCGGGCGATCCGGCGGGCCCTGGCGGCCGAGGGCGGCAATATCCTGAAGGCCGCGCAACGTCTCGGCCTGCACCGCACCACCCTGCACCGCAAGCTGCAGAAGTCCGATGCCTAGTCGCCCCCTTTCGCTGCGTGCTGCCGATCCCGGTTGGCACGCGTCTTGCGTGCACTTGCGTGAGAATGAAGGCCGGTGAACGGTTTTCGAGAAAGGGTGAGCATCGACTTATGGCACGGATTGCGATCATCGCAGATGATCTGACCGGGGCTTCCGATACAGGCGTGCAGTTTGCCCATAAGGGTCTGCGCACCAGGGTGCTTTTCGACCCATGGGCCCCGCCCGGGGCTGTGGCGGGCATAGAGGCAGCCGCCATAGACACGGACAGCCGGGCAGTCAGCCCTGCGGAAGCAAACGAGCGGGTCAGGGCGGCGGCCAGCAGCGCACGGGAGTGGGGCTGCGAGCACGTCTTCAAGAAGGTAGACTCGACCCTGCGCGGCAACCTGGGCCAGGAGATTGAGGGCATCATGGCAGAGCTGAACTTCGACCTTGCCGTCGTTGCTCCGGCCTTTCCCAAGCTCGGGCGCACGACGGTCGATGGACGTCATCTCCTGCACGGTCGGCCGCTGGAGGAAACGGAGATTGCACGGGATCCAAAGACGCCCGTGCGGGAGTCCCGCATTGAAGAGCTGATCCGAAAGCAGACTACACGCCCGACGGGCCGGATCGACCTGCGCGTACTCCGGGCGGGACGGGACGCCGTGCTGCAGGCCCTTGAGTCGCAGCGGGAGTGCGGTGCCCAGGTGATCGTTTTCGACGCCGTGGAAGACGCAGACCTGGTGCAGATCGCCGAGGCGGTCGCTTTCAGCCCGTACCGGGTGCTCTGGGTCGGATCCGCCGGTCTGGCGGACTGCCTGCCCCGTGCGCTGGGCCTGAAGGGCCAACTGGAACCGGAATCCCCGTGCGACACCGGCGGGCTCCCGGTCGTGGTGGTGGCCGGCTCGATTTCACCGACCACCAGGGCGCAGGTCGCCTCCCTGCGGCAGGAGCCAGGGCTGGTTGTGGTAGAGCTTGAGCCGCTGGCCATTGTGCGCTCGCCGGCTGAAGCCCGGGCCGAATTAGACCGGTGCACCGCCGAACTGGCCCGGGCCCTGGCCGACGGATTGGATGTGGCCCTGGTCAGCGCCACGGCCGAACACGAGGTAGCCGGCGCCCGGGAACTGGGCGCCCGGCTCGGCGCAGATGGCAGGGCGGTCGCAAACCAGATCGCCGAAGCTTTGGGTGCCGTGGCCGCGGGCGCCATCGCACACCACCACGTGGGCGGCCTGATCCTGACGGGCGGCGACACGGCCAAGGCGGTCTGCCGGCAGTTGGGCGTGTCCGGCCTGGAAGTGCTCCGGGAGCTGGAAACAGGGGTTCCGCTCAGCCGGCTGGCCGGGGGGCGCAACCTCCTTACTGTGACCAAGGCCGGCGCATTCGGCTCGGAAGCGACGCTGGTCCGGGCCCTGCGCAGTTTGAAGGGAGAGCGGTAGCTATGGGCCGTCCGATCGTAGGCATCACTATGGGCGACGCTGCCGGCGTGGGCCCCGAGATCATCATGAAGGCGCTGGGCAATCCTGCCCTGTACGACCTGTGCCGTCCCTTCGTCATCGGCGATATCAAAATGATGGCCCGGGCAGCGGCTGTCGTCGGTTCCGCCCTGGCGCTCCACCCTATCAGCCAGGTCACAGAAGGCTTCTTCACGGCGGGTACGGTCGATTGCCTCAACCTGGACTTGCTGCCGGCAGACCTGCCCTTCGGGCGCATTTCCGCAGCCGCCGGCGATGCCGCATACCGCTGCCTGGAGCGTGCCATCAACCTGGCGAAGGCTGGCGACATTGATGCCATTTGCACGGCGCCCCTGAACAAGGAGGCGCTGCACAAGGGCGGCCACGTGTACCCCGGTCACACGGAGATTCTGGCCGCCCTGACGGGTACTTCTGACTTCGCCATGATGCTCACCGCCCCGCGCCTGCGGGTGATACACGTCACCACACATGTCGGGCTGCTGGACGCCATTGGGCTGATCAACCCGGAGCGGGTGCACCGGGTCATCCGCCTGGCTCACGAGACGCTCCGGCGGGCCGGCATGGCGGCACCCCGCATCGGGGTATGCGCCATCAACCCGCACGCCGGGGAGAATGGCCTGTTCGGCTACGGCGAGGAAGAAGAGAAGATCCTGCCCGCCGTCGTGCGCGCCCGTGCGGAGGGGATGGACGCACAAGGTCCCCTGCCGGCGGACACGCTCTTCTACCGAGCCGGGCGCGGTGACTTCGATATCGTCGTTGCCATGTACCACGACCAGGGGCATGGGCCAATTAAGGTGCTGGGCGTCGAGGAGGGCGTCAACATCACGGTGGGCCTGCCCATCATCCGCACCAGCGTCGATCACGGTACGGCGTTTGATATCGCCGGCACGGGCCAGGCTGATGAACGGAGCCTGAAGGAGGCGATCCGGCAGGCTGCGCAACTGGCGCCCCGGCGAGATGAACTGTAGCATTATGCAGCAGTACGTGCAAGTCACTCCCCCGAGACTGTCTCACTTTGCACAGTCTGCATCCTTCCCTCTTTAGGGTCGGCGGGCAGAGACCGCCGACGCCACTTGGCACGCTCTTTGCTACTTAGTTTCGCAGTTCTAACACATGGGGAGGAAAGACGATGCGGATTCCGATCGTAGCTACGCTACAGCGCATCCCCGGTGGCATTATGCTGGTTCCACTGGTCATCGGCTCGCTGCTCAAGACGTTCGCTCCGGGCTTCCTGGACCTGGGCTCTTTCACGACCGGCCTGTTCAAGAACGGCGCGACCCCGCTCATCGCCCTGCTCATCTTGGCGACGGGCGCCCAGATTACCCTGCGGCAGAGCCCGAAAGTCTTGCTGAAGTCCGGCCTGGTCCTGACCACCAAAACCATCATTCCCGGCCTCTTGATTATTGCCGCCGGCTTTATCTTTGGCAAGGACGGCTTCCTGGGCCTCTCCCTCCTCGCACTCATGACGGCCTTCACGAACTCCAACGGCGGTCTCTGGATCGCACTTTCCTCCGAGTACGGCGACGAAGCTGACAGCGGCGCCTACCTCGCCAGCGCCCTTGACGACGGCCCCTTCTTCCCGCTCCTCCTCCTCGGCCTGAGCGGCCTGGCGGCCATTCCGGCCAAAGCCGTGCTGGCTGCCGTGATTCCCTTCATTATCGGCATTGCCTGGGGCAACGTGGACGACAAGTTCCAGAGCCTGATGAAGCCCGTTCCCGGCATCGTCATTCCGTTCTTCGCCCTGGCCCTGGGCGCCGGCATTGACCTGCGGTCGCTGGCCACCGGCGGCGTGACGGGCATTCTCCTCGGGGCGATGGTCGTCCTGATCACGGGCGGACTGGCTCACCTCGGCTACCGCTACCTGCTGCGCGAGAAGACTGCCATCGGCTTCGCATCCGGCACTGTGGCCGGCAACGCCGTCGCCACGCCGCTGGTCGTGGCTCAGGCGGACCCTTCGTTCAAGCCCTTCGTGGAAATCGCGACCGCGCAGGTGGCAGCGGCTGTGCTGGTGACCGCCGTGCTCGCCTCGTTTGTCACGTCCTACCTGGCCAAGAAGTACAAGGCCCAGGCTGATCGCTCCGTCGCGTAAGTCTCGTCTACTGTCTGGTCATGATGGCGCCGCCCTCTGCACACGAAGTGCATCAGGGCGGCGCCTTTGTTCCGGCCGATTTCCGGAGGTCACCTTCGTCGCCGGAAGCCTACGTTGGTTGTCGGACCAGCGACCTTCATCACCGGAAGTGGCCGGAAGTGGCCGGAAGTCGCCGGACGTCGCCGGACGTCGCCGGGCCAGGGACCTTCATCTCCGGACGTCACCGGAGGTCGCCGGAAGACGCCCGACTTCGCCGGACCAGCGACCTTCATCACCGGACGTCACCGGACGTCGCCGGAAGACGCCGGACATGGCCTGACCAGCGCTATTCATTGCCGGACGACGTCGGAAGACGCCGGAAGAGGTCAGGCGTCGCCGGAAACCCAGCGACATTCCGACATCCGAAACTACCTAATATTTTGAAGCAAACCCATTTTCAAGCCAACCGCAATATGGTATTCTAGCACCAACAAATCCAATTTCCGGGAAGGATGTTGACCGTGACAGAGAAGAACCTGAGTGCCCTGGCCGCCGCCGCTATCGCTGCGGGGAAAATCAAGCTCCTTAACGTGCGGAGCATCCAGCGCCGCACGAAGAACATGAACGATCCCGAACTCGTCATTCCCGCCGGCTGCTATCAGGGTCAGCCCACGGCGCTGGCCTACCCCATGTTCGAGCAGACTGCCCGCAAAGCCCTCTCCGGGCACGACCGGCCGGGCTATTGGGAGATCGGGGAGTATGAAGAAGCAGAGGACACCATAGCGTTCCGCCCCTCCCTGGTCGAAACCGACGCCTCCGTCACCTGCCGGTGGGACACGGAGAAGGGCGACCTTTACATTGATATGCTCCCGATTATCCTCATCCGAGAAATGAAGATCCCCGAGGAGACCAACGTCCACATCCCAGTCTCTACCACGAACGTGGCTGGCGTCGGCGAAGTCGTACTCCTCCATTTCGACCGCCTCACTTACCAGCCCGTCGAGAACGGCAAGCGGGCAAAGAAGGATGACGGTACGGAGAAGAAGGACAGTACCAACAACAAGAAGGCGTAAGGAAAACCCGCCCGGTCAGGATCTGACCGGGCGGGCTTCACTTTTACTTGGCCAGTTCTTCCATCTGGTCGAGCAGCGAGGCGAAGACGTCAAGGGCTTTCTGCACCGGCTCCGGCGAAGTCATGTCGACGCCGGCACCCTTGAGCAGGTCGATGGAGTACTCCGACCCACCCTTGCTCAGGAAGCCGAGGTAGCGGTCGACGGCCGGCTTCCCTTCGTTCAGCACCTGCTGGCTCAGGGCGACGGCCGCGGAGAGGCCGGTGGAGTACTGGTACACGTAGAAGGCCCGGTAGAAGTGCGGAATGCGGGCCCACTCCATCTCGATGGCCTTGTCGACCGTCATGCCGTCCGTGCCGTAGTACTTCTTGTTCAGATCGTAGTACATGCTGCACAGCAGGTCGGGCGTCAGGGCCTCGTTCTTCTCCGCCATCTGATGGGTCAGCATTTCGTACTCAGCAAACATGGTCTGCCGGTACAGGGTGGTGCGGAACTGCTCCAGGTAGTGATTGATCAGGTACATGCGGAGCCTTTTGTCCTCGGTCCGCTTCAGCAGGTAGTCGGTCAGCAGCGCCTCGTTGAACGTGGAGGCGACTTCCGCCACGAAGATCGTGTAGTGGCCGTAGGGATACGGCTGGGTCTTCCGGGTGAAGCAGGAGTGCATGGAATGGCCCAGTTCATGGGCCAGGGTGAACATGGAGTCCAGCGTGTCCTGGTAGTTCATCAAAATGAACGGATGCGTGTTGTAGGCGCCACCGGAGTAGGCGCCGCTGCTCTTGCCCTCATTTTCGTAGATGTCGACCCAGCGGGCAGTCGTCAGGCCTTCCCGGGCGACCTTGCGGTAATCCTCCCCCAGGGGCTTCAGCGCTTCCATGATGGTCTCGACCGCTTCTTCGTAGGGCACCTTCTTGTTCGCCTCGGCCACCATGGGGGTGTAGAGGTCGTACATGTGCAGGTCTTCCAGGCCCAGCATCTGCTTGCGCAGCCGGATGTACCGGTGCAGGCTGGGCAGATTCTTGTTGACGGTGGCGACCAGGTTGTCGTAGACGCTTTCGGGAATGTTGCTGCCCGACAGGGCCATGGCCCTGGCCGAGGGATAGTTGCGGGCCCGGGCGTAGAAGACATCCTTCTTGACGCTGGAGGAGTGGGTGGCAGCGAGGGTGTTGCGGAACTTGCTGTAGGTGCTGTACAGGGCGCCAAACGCCTCCTCGCGCACCCGGCGGTCCGGGCTCTCCAGGAAGCGGATGAACCGGCCCTTGGTCAAGTCCACTTCGTTGCCGTTTTCATCCTTGACCTTCGGGAACTTCATGTCGGCGTTGTCGAGCATGCCGAAAATCGAACTGGGCGCCGCCGAGATTTCGCTGGCCTGCGCCAGCAGGGCCTCCACTTCCGCCGACCGGACGTGGGCCTTTTCACGCATCAGGTCTTCCAACTCGTGCTTGTAGAGCCGCAGGGCCTCATTATCCCCAATCCAGCCGTTCAGCTTTTCAGTGGGAATGGCCAGGATCTCGGGGGTCATGTAGGAACCGGCTGCCCGAACCCGGGCATAGAGCGACATGACCCGGTCGTTGAGGGCGATGTAGGTGCTGTTGGAGTTGTCCTGGTCCTTGCGCATGCGGGCGAAGGAGCCGACGCGCTCCAGCAGCTGCGAGATCTCGTCGCGGGCCTTGAGGGCAATCACCAGCGTCTGGGCTGACTCGCCGAGCTTGCCCTGGAAACCGGACAGCTTCGGGGTCAGCTCCTGGACTCTCTGAAAGTCCTGCTCCCACGCCTCGTCGCTCGGATAGACGGTCTCCAGAGCCCAGGTATGCTCCGCCTTCACTTCAGCACGCTTCAGAACACGTTCCACCGTTCCGCCTCCCAGTATGTACGTCACACACTGGCCTTATTGTACCACACCCCTGGGTAGGGGAAACCGGGCGCGGGAATGTGTAATAGCCACGGAGGACCTCTCATTTCAACTATCCCGATTTCCATGTCCTCCGCGTCCTCCGTGGTAAGTTCCCAAAATGCAGGGCACCACCTGCCAGAAAAAGCAGGTGGTGCCCTCTCGAACTCCATTACCCGGCGTAAGAATGCAGGCCGGAGATCAGCAGGTTCACACCCACAAGGGTGAAGATGATCAGGGGGAAGCCGGCAGCAGAGACCCACGCCGCGGGGCGCCCCTCCCAGCCGCGCACGATCCGCATATGCAGATAGCCCGAGTAGAAGAGCCAGGAGATCAGTGCCCAGGTCTCCTTGGGGTCCCAGCTCCAGTACGAGCCCCAGGCCTTCTGCGCCCAGATCATCGCAAAGACGATGGCGCCCAGCGTGAAGAGCGGGAAGCCGACGGCCACACCGCGATAGCTGACCTCGTCCAGCAGCTTGGGGTTCATGCCGGCGACCGCCTTGGAGCCCATCTCGCGCAGCGGGCCCAGGATCAGCCGCAGCACCAGGTAGAGCAGCGTGCCGACGACCAGCGACCAGAACAGCGTGTTCAGCTGCTTGCCGGCGTTGGCGCCGTTCATCCAGGTCGGGGCGTTCAGCAGCGGCAGGTCCATGCCGAGCCAGCTGCCCTCGCCCGCCACGGAACCCACCGGCCCGATGATGGGCGGCATGGTGTACCGGACGGTCTGCGCACCGGCGCCGGCGTTGGTCAGCAGCGCCTCGTAGCCGGTCCACTTGAAGCCGAGGGCCGCCACGATGAAGCCCACCAGAACGGCGGCGGAGTAGAAGATCAGTTCCAGTACCTTCTCTTCGGTCGGGTTCGACTGCTCCTTGCGCATCCGCAGCAGGTACATGATGGCGGCGCCGAAGCTGACGGCGAAGGCGCCTTCGCCCAGGGCGGCGGTGGATACGTGTAGAACGAGCCAGTAGGACTGGAGCACCGGCACCAGCGGCTTGACGTCCGTTGGGAAGACCGATGCATAGCCGATGACGATGACGCCCACCGGCGCCACGAAGGCGCCAAGGCCCGGCAGCTTATACCAGTAGGAGATGAGCACGAAGAACAGCATCACGGACCAGCCCATGAAGGACATGTACTCGAACATGTTCGACATGGGAGCCTGCGAGGAGTAAATCCACCGCAGCACGATGGCGGCGCCCTGGAAGAGCACGCCGGCAATGCTGAGCCGGAAGCCCCAGTCGCCCAGCTTATCGGCCAGCTCGAACTTGCGGGAGTCCTTGCGGCGCAGCGTAATGCGCGTGATATACAGAAGGGCGGAGACGAGATAGACAAAGAACGCAGCGGCGAACAGAGAACTGCTGAGAGTCATCATCGCTCTTCGCCCTCCATGACATCTTGCTTGGGATTGGTCTTGGGATCGATCTGATGTGCAAGGCGGCCCATTTCGGCCTGGAAGCTGCCCTGGTTGCGGTTCGTCCAGCCGCCTACCACGACCCGGCCGCCGTCAACCAGCGCCCAGTAGCGCCGGTGCGCCAGGTAGAACGTGAGGCAGACGCCGAGCGAAACGACGATCAGACCAACCCAGATGACGGGGATGCCCAGGTCCTTCTTCACCTTCAAGCCGGTGGTGGAGGCGACGACCATATCCTTGGTGTCGAGCTTGACGGGCGTGGTCGAGTCAAACTCCATTTCGGGATACATGACGAAGTACCAGTTGCGGTATGCCTTGCCGTCCGGCCCGACGATATCCAGCACAACGCCGGGGTTGTTTACGTCGCTCGACCGGCTGACAGGCTTGCCGCCTTCCAGGCCGAAGTCCGGATAGTACTCGTTGACCTTTACGGTGTAGTTCCCGACCTTGTATTCGTTCTCGGGCTGTTTCAGGTCGAGGTTGAAGGTGCCGATGGCGGTGCCGGTCTTGCGCTCGATCAACTCCACCACCGCCGAACCCAGCTCCTGCCGGTAGCTGGACTGGTAGAGTTCGATCCACTTGTGCTGGAGCGGCTGGTTCATGCTGATGGTAAACTTCTTGACTTCGGTGCCGTCCGATTCGGTGACGATGGCGTCGGTCTTGTACGCCTTGGGCTGGCCGTTTTCGTAGGTTTCCAGGGTGAACTTCTCGTTCTTGATGAACCAGTCGGCACCCGGCACCTTGACGATGGAGCCGTCCCGGACCCAGACAAACTGCTCCATGTAGGCGCCCGGGAAGACCCGGACCATGGCGCCCGCCAGGATCATCAGAAGGCCAATATGGGTGATGTAGGGACCCCACCGGCCCCACCGGCCCTTGTCGGCGTAAACCCGGTCGCCCTTCTGAATCACTGCGTACCGGGCACCCCGCAGGGCGGCCACCAGTTGCGCCAGGGGCTCCGCGCCGGCAGCAGGCTTGTACTCAAACCGATTCTTCAGATGCTTGACGAACGATTCGGGCGGGGCGGGGTTGGGCCGCTGCACGGCCTTCCAGAGGGGCACAAAGCGCTCGATCGAGCAGACGATGAGGCTGGCGCCCATCAGGAAGAGGAGCGACATGAACCACCAGGACGTATACATGCGGGTCATGCCGGTCTTGAACAGCAGATTGCCCCAGAACGGGCCATAAATGGCCGGATAAAAATCTTGCGGGGGCCGCCAGTCGCTGTACATGCCTTCCTGCTGAATCAGGGTGCCGGCGACGCTGGCGACGGCCACGATGAAGATCAAAACGGTAGCGACGGGCACCGAAGCGAAGAAGTCCCAAGTTTTGTCGAGGAAATCCTTGGAAGGCTTCTCGGGCTCCGGGGCCGCCTGCTCCTCTGCCGCCGCAACCTGGCTCTCGGCAGTGGAGTTCACGACCTGTTCATCCACGACAAACCCTCCTATCTACTGGGTGAGTTCCTTGGCGATGCTGCGGAGTTTCTCCTTGGTAATCTCGCCGGTCCACTTGGCGACGACCTTGCCGCTCTTGTCAACGAAATAGCTGGTCGGCAGGGGGACGATGTCGTACAGCCGGCTGACCCGGTCGTTCTCATCGATGACGATGGGGAACGTCAGGCCCAGCTTGCTCCGGAACTGATCGACGGCCAGGTTTGATTCGCCCAGGTTTACGCCGAGGATGACGAAACCCTTGGACTCAAACTCCTGGTAAACCTCCTGCAGAGCGGGCATTTCGGCCCGGCACGGCGGACACCACGTCGCAAAGAAATTGAGCATGACGGGTTTGCCCTGGAAATCGGAGAGCTTCACCGTCTTGCCGTCGGTGGTTTTCAGTTCAAACTCCGGCGCCTTGGCCCCGTTCGGAATGCCCGTTCCGGCCGCCTTGGCGTCGGTTCCGAGCAGCAGGTAGCCGACCCACAACGCAAAGATGGCCAGCACGATCACAGTGGTGATGCGCTTGTAGGCCGGATAGCGCTCAGCGGCGGCTGTCACTTGGTTCCGCCTCCCTCCGCAGCAGCGACGGCCTTCTTGGCCGCCTCAACTTGGCGGTCGATCAGTTCAAACTGCTCGGCGTACTTCAGCTGGTTCTCCTTCTCCTTGTCAACCACGGCGAGGTACTTCTTGTACATCATCAATGATTCGGCCTTCTTGTCGGCCGTCTCATAGATCCAGGCGAGGTTGAAGATGGCCCACAGGTAGTTCTCATCCTGCTTCAGGACTTCGTTTTCGTACTCCAGCGCCTTCTTGCTGTCACCGGCGTAGTAGTACGTCAGGCCGAGGTAGGACTTGGCGTAGAGGTTGTCCGGCTCTTCCTTGATCACCTTTTCATATTGGGCAATCGCCTTACGGAATGAAGCCACGGCGGACGTGCGGTCGCCCTTGTTCAGGAAGTCAACACCTTCGTCCATGTACTGGCCGGCCATGCCCAGCGGCGACAGGCCGCTCGGAGCCTCGCTGGTCGCGTCGACGGACGTGGACTCCAGCGGGCCGCCGCCACCCGACGATGTCCCCATCCAGTAGCCGGTCACAATGCCGGCGCCGAAGCCGAGCAGAATCAGAAGCCCGACGGCCGTGGTGCGCCCGATGCGCTGGGGCGAAAACAGGCCGGGCCCCCGGCCGGGAGCCGGCTTGGGGGCAGTGGCGGGCTTATGGACGGCTTTTTTGGGTGCGCGTTCTTCCGGTGCCCGGGCACCGCAGGTGTTGCAGTAGTGGCCGTTGAGTTCGGCGCCGCAGTTCTGGCATGTAGCCATGAGGAACCTCCTTGACTTGGGCGATTGCGAAAAGGAAGCGTCTGTCTACTTGCCTGCCGGCGGCATGGGCGTCGGCGTAGGCTTTAGTCCTTCGGCCTGGTACTTTGCGTCAACTTCGTTTCGGATCTGGGTAAGCGTCTTGCCCTGAGCGAGGCCTTTTCTCACGTCACGCGTGATGTCTACGCAGACCCCTCAGCCAAGGGCATGTGCGTCGTAGCCGAGGATGGTGCCGTTCTTGTCCCACCGGTAGTAACAGCTGGCATTATCGGTGTGGCCCACCGAGTTGCAGCCGCAGTAACACGGAATGTACCGGAGCTCTTCGTAGTGCTCAGCCGCCCAGGCGTAGTCGGCGACGATGCTGGGATCCGCCGTCGTCAGCCAGTTGGGCAGCGGACCTGCCGCAGGAATTTCTGTACTGGAAAGGATTGTTCCTGTCTGTTTAGCCTTATTTGAGTCCATAAATGCGAGGATTGCCCCAACGACGACGACGATGGCGACGATTCCCGCCGTCAGGACCAACCACTGCGACGGGCCCCGGGAGGGATGCAGGGCGGGGTTTGCGGCGATTTCCGCGCCGCATGCCTGGCAGAACCGGGAAGGGATCGGCACCTGCGCCGAGCACCTGGGGCACGGTCTCGATTTCGGCATTAGGTCCCTCCAGAAAGTCAGTTTGTCATAATCACGTTATCAGCGCGAGGCCAATAGTCGCTATTGACCTTCGGACCGATTCTCGGGGTGCACAGGCACAAGGTTTGATGTCACCAACGGTCTATGCGTAAGGACCCAAACGACGGCGGCAAAAAGGAGGAAAGACCATCCTTTTGTGCTGCCGGTAAGTCGCAGGACCGAGAACCGTGGCAGATGCCGGATTAGCACCCATTTGGGTTGGGTCGGGCGTGCAACCGATGAGAATCATTGGTACTCTTTTAAGGTCTAATGCCCCATCAGTTCAGTGCTCTGAAGGTCTACCCACCTACCACCCGGATGGCTACAGTGAAATCAGGAACAGGGTGCGGGAGGGGGTGATGGAGCATGCACAAGAAATGGGCCCTGCGCGTTCTGTTTGTACTGGGCGCCACATTGGGCGTGTTCCTATCTTCGCACTGGTGGACTTCGCCAATGCGGACGTATACGCAGTCCTGCGCCACCTGCCATAAGCAGAGCGAACAGGTGATGAAGGAGAACATCCGGAACATCCAGGACCGCAACAAGGAGGCGCTGGACCGGGCCAGCGAGGCCAACATGGCCGCGACGCTGGCGATCGAAAAGGCATTGAGTACGCCCCGAGTGGACACAAAGCTCCTCGATGAGGCACGGGCGCTGCAGCGGGAGTCGCAGTTCTACTGGGACTATGTGGGTGCCGAGGACTCCATGGGCTTCCATAACCCCTCCAAGATGATGGAGACCCTGGCCGATTCGATCGACCTGGCCCGCCAGGCGGAGCTGAAGGCGGTGCAGGCGGCCAAGTAGTGCCGCCAAATAGAGCAAGAAGGGAGAGGCAGTCAAGCCTCTCCCTTCTTGCTGCAGCCTTCCCGCACGCGGCGGCTACCGGAAAGCCCGCACCAGCAGCAAACTCGCCTCGGCCATGGTCAGGGGCTGATCCGGCGGCATGCCGGCAGCCTCCCCGTCCGCGGGCAATCCCTTCGCCCGGGCGATCAGGGCAGCGGCTTCACCCCGGGTGATCGGCTCATCGGGCCCGAAGGCGGCGCCCGGCTCCACCAGCTTCGCATCGCGGGCGGCCTCAATCCAGCCGGCGGCCCAGTGACCCGCCAAATCGGCCACGGTGGGCGCCCGGAACCGCTCTTCCAGGCCCATCCCCTTCGCCACTGCATACATGAACTCGGCCCGGGTCATGGGCCGGTCGGGCGTGAAAACCCGCTGGCCCTTCGCACCGACTTCGTAGGGCACCAGGCTGCCGAGCGCCGGCCTGATCTCCCCTGCGAACTCGTGCCCCGTGAGGTCGAACCAGTCCTGGCAGTTCGGGTCGCACGGGCGCAGGGGGGCCGGCATGTTCCTGGCCAGCAGGAAATCGGCCACCTTCTCCAGCACCTCGGGGCTGTCCAGGCTCTGCAGGTGGGGGCTCTTCAGCACCAGCAGCCCGGCAGCCAGGTCAGACCGGAGAATCGCCTGCAGTTCGTCCGGCGTGGGCCCCAGCCGGAAGACGGCGGTGCGGGCGCCGGGCCAGGCCAGCTGGCTTGCCACGGTAACAGCCCCGTCATGCCCCATGAGCTCGGGCGCGAGCCCCTGGCGCCACGTCGAGGCGATGGCCAGGACCGGCACGGTGTAGTCCCCGAAGCGGCGGGCTCTTGCTTCGATACTGATCAGGGCGGCGCTGCCTGCCTGCAGGTCCCCCGGCACGGCGAGCTCAGCCGGCCGTTTGACGGTAACACCTGCTGCCGTAAGCAGGCTCTTTAGCTGTTCGGTCGAGAGTGCGCCTTCGTGGGGAGTGTTGATGGTCACCACCCGGCGGACCAGTGCGGACGTCTCGCCGGTGGCGATCAGGCGGGCGATCAGGCCGCCCCGGCTGTGACCCACCAGGTCGACGTCGGGCGCCCCGGTCCGGCTAAGCACCCGGTGCACTTCGCTCAGGACCACCCCGGTATCGTCAAAAAGGCCCAGGTGGCGGGTCAGCGCACGGGTCTCAGACAGATCGACCGGGAAAAGTGTCTGCCCCAGCTCGTACCCGCGCCCCTGCAGGTAGGCAATGGCGGTCTTCCAGGTCAGGTCCGGGCTCCCCCCCTGACCATGAATCAGCACCACCGGCACCAGCGGTGGCTCAGCCCGCGATGATACGGGCGTCATCAGTCCGATCCCAAGCACCAGCCAAAGCAGCATGGCCAGGAGACGACGATACATGCACGCCCACCCCACGGTATTTTTTCAGACTTCTTCGCCATTTGCCCAGTATTTTCCTTCTGTGGTGGTGATTGTTTTCGCAGAGACACCGCGACCTTTCGAAGCTCAATTACGTTCTAAAAGACGTGAGGATATGGGAGGAGGTCGGCGGTATGCGCAAGTGGTTGATCGGTCTGATGGCATTGCTGGTGCTGATTCCTGCTGTGGCGCTCTACATCGATGGGCGCAGGGGTCGGGTTGAAGCTTCGGACTTGCCGCCGACTGCTGCCTTGCCGGCAACAGCCATCTCTCTTCCTGACCCTGTTCCTGCCTCGACCGCAGCCCCGGCTCCTGCCCCGGCTCCGGCCCCTGCCCCGCCTGCATGGTCAAAGGCGGCGGCGCTGGGAGAAGCCGTAGACCGGGCCATGCGGGATTTCCCAGGCGAGTACAGCGTCGTCGTCCATGACCTGCTGTCAGGCCGGGAGTGGACGGTCAACCCGGACCGGCGCTACCACCCTGCCAGCACCATTAAGATGCCTGTCACATTGTATGCGCTCGAGCAATACCGGGCGGGCAGGCTGGGCTGGCAGGACGGCATCGTCTATACAAAGGCTGACTTTGAATCGCCCGGAGGCGGCGCCTTCGAGACGTCGCCGTTCGGCGGGGTCTATCCGGTGGAAAACCTGGTCGGGCGGGCCCTGCGGTATAGCAACAACGTCGCCGTCAATATGCTGGGGCGCCATCTGGGCTGGGACAACATCCGTGCCTGGACGCGGACCATCGGGGGCGAACTGTACCGGGCCAGTGACGGCATGCCGCAGGTGACCGCCCTGTCGGAGCTGGGCTGGTGGCTGCACCTGGAACGGCTCTCCCGCATCGATCCGAAAACCGCCGAGCTGGTGCTGCAGCCCCTGCGGGAAGTCGCCTATGACGGCCGCATCGCCGCCGGTCTGCCGGAGGGCGTGCAGTATCTGCACAAGTTCGGCTCCTATGACGGCTACTACCACGACGGCGGCTGGATCATGGGCGACAAGCCCTTCGTGCTGGTTGTCCTGACGCACGGGGCGCGCGAAGACGAGGCGGATGCGGCGATCACCCGGATCACCTCCGCAGTATATCAGGTCATGGAAAAGTAGGGAGCCCGGGGTTGCCGGGCTCCGTTTCTGTTGTTCGGCACCCCCTCTATCCTTGGTGGCGAAATACTGGTACATTGAAAGTGTCTGAAGATCCTGACGGGTTCCGGTCCAGCGGAGGTGGTGGCCATAAGGGAGAGATTCATCATGCTAGTCGAGGACGATTCAGACCACGTGGCGCTCATCCTCCGGTCACTGCGGCGGCAGGAAATGCGCGACGATGTGCTGGTCATGCTTGACGGCGAAGAAGCGCTGGACTTTCTGTTTGGCAGGGGCGCCTTCCTGGGCCGGGATACCAGCGTATTGCCGTCCGTGATTCTGCTGGATCTGAAGCTGCCCAAAGTAAGCGGTCTGCAGGTTCTTGAGCAGATCCGCAGCGATGAGCGGACGCGCCGGCTGCCCGTTGTGGTGCTGACTTCATCAGACGGCGCGGAAGACATCCGGGAAAGCTATCGGTTGGGCGCCAACAGTTTCGTCCACAAGCCCGTCGACTTCCGCGAGTTCCTGGAGACGATCCGGCAGTTGACCCTTTACTGGATGAACTTGAACCAGGTACCAACGGCACCCTAGCCGAGGAACTACAAGCGCCGCCCGGGTCGGGAGGACCCCCGGGCGGCGCCGCCGCAATTTCCTTCAGGTATCTTGCTGGTATGGAGGCGGTCTCGTGCGGATTGCATGCCTACAAACCCCTGCTTTTTCGCTGGATCAGGCCCCGGACGCCGCCCGGCATCTCCTGGGTGCCATCGGCGGTGCCCTGCGGGCTGTGCCCCGCCCCGACCTGCTGCTTCTGCCCGAAGTGGCATACCCGAGCTATTACCTGCCGGGGATTGCATCGGCCGCAGACCTGGACGCACGCCTGGCGGCCATGGGCGCCCCCACGGCGGCCGAATTCGCCTGCAGCCTGAGCCGCAAAGCCGCCGAGGGCGGCGTCTACATTGCGGCGGGCCTGGCCCTGGGGCGCCCCGACGGCGCCCTGGAGAACGCGATGGTGCTGTACGATCGGGAAGGCAAGCTAATCAACCGGGTGGGCAAGCAGTTCCTGTGGCACTTCGACGCCTGCTGGTTTGCCCCCGGGGCGCCGCCGCCCATTACGGAAGTGGACGGGGTTCCCACCGGGCTGTTCATCTGCTGCGACGCCCGGGCGCCGGAGATTCCCCGCCGCCTGGCCCTGGCCGGCGCCCAGCTGATGCTGGACTCTACCAACTGGGTGACCAGCGGGCGCGATCCGCGCAATCTGCCCAATGCGCAGCCCGATTACATGATGCGGGTGCGGGCGCTGGAGAACGGCATCTGGTTCGCCGCCGCCAACAAGGTAGGGCGGGAGGCGGATTCGATCGTCTACTGCGGCAAGAGCTGCGTGATTGGACCCGACGGCACGGTGCAGGGCATGGCCTCCTGCGACCAGCCGGAGACCTTGATTGTGGAGATTCCGGTGTCGCCGGGCGGCCTGGTGGGCGCCGGCCGCGGCGGTCTGGTGACCCGGCGCCCGGGCGAGTACCGCCGGCTGGGCGGAACGCCCGAAGTGCCGGCTGTTGAGCCGGCGCCCGCCCCATACGTGGCCGTGGTGCAGGTGCCGGATGATGACGCCCGCCTGCCCGCACTGCTCGCCGACCTGGCTGTGCACGGCGCCGACCTGGTGGTTCTGCCGGCGGGCGACCGGCCGCTGAGCGACCTGGTGGCGGCCTCCCGAGCGGCGCCCGTGCTGCTCCTCGGCACGGGGCGGGAAGACAGCCGGCGAACCGCGCTGCTCCTTCACGCCGGGCGCGAAGTGGGGCGGTACGATCAGGGCCACCTTAGTGATGCCGACCGGGCAGCGGGCCTTGTACAAGGGCCCGCCGAGCCACCGGTCTTTGCGACGCCCATCGGGCGCATCGGGGTGATGATCGGGGAGGACGGCCTGGTGCCCGAAGTGGCCCGGGGCCTCGCCCTGGCGGGCGCCGACCTGATCGCCTGGCCGCACCGGCTGACCGAGCCGTGGATGGAGCCGTTTGTGCGGACCCGGGCGGCGGAGAACCGGGTGTTTGTGGCGGCCGCCGGGCCGGCGGAGCCGGGCGGCGAGTCGCTGGTGGCGGACCCTGCCGGACTGCCATTGGCCCGTACGTTCCCCGGGGTGCGGCAGGCCGTGGGCGCCTACTGCATCACGGCTGTGGCCCGGCACAAGGGCCTCGTGCCCGGCACTGCCGCGCTGACCCTGCCCAGGTACCCGGAATTGGTCTAGCAACACCCCTTACGCCCCAACGGCCTCTCCATTACAATGCAGACATACCTCGTGGAAAGAAGGACGCGGCACATGGCACGACCTAAGGTATATATCACCGCGCGGCTCCCGCAGGCAGCCCTCGACATCATCGCCGGGGAACTGGATTACCGCATCTGGGACGAAGAGTATGGCGCCGCCCCCCGGGACGTGCTGCTCAGGGAGATCGCCGGCGTCGACGGCGTGTTGACCATGCTGCAGAATCAGGTGGACGCGGAGTTCCTCGCCGCGGCCCCGCACTGCAAGGTGGTGGCCAACTGCGCCGTCGGCTATGACAACATCAATGTGCCGCTCCTGACCAGCCGGGGGGTACTCGCGACCAACACGCCGGGCGTCCTGACCGAAACGACCGCGGATTTGACCTGGACGCTGCTGATGGCTGCGGCCCGGCGCATCGGCGAAGGCCAGGACGTGATCCGCCAGGGCCGCTGGAGCCAGTGGTCGCTCATGTTCATGACCGGCCAGGACATTTTCGGGGCGACGTTGGGCGTGGTCGGCGGCGGGCGCATCGGCTCCGCGGTCATTCGCCGGGCCAAGGGTTTCAACATGAACGTCCTTTATCACGGCCGCTCCCGGCAGCCCGCCCTGGAAGCCGAGACGGGCGCCCAGTACCGGGCGCTGGATGATCTGCTGCGCGAGGCGGACTTCGTCGTGGCGATGGTGCCCCTGAACGACCAGACCCGCGGCATGTTCGGCGCCCGGGAGTTCGCCCTCATGAAGGAGACCGCCGTCTTCGTCAACGCCTCGCGGGGCGGCGTGGTCAGGGAGATGGAGCTGTACGAAGCGCTGAAGCAGGGGCGCCCGTGGGCCGCCGGGCTGGACGTCTTCGAGAAGGAGCCCATCGGTCCGGACCACCCGCTGCTCACGCTGCCCAACGTGACGGCGGTGCCGCACATCGGCAGCGCCTCGGTGGCGACCCGGACGAACATGGCCAAGCTGGCCGCTACCAACCTGGTGGCCGCCCTGACGGGCCGCCGGCCGCCTTCGCTGATCAATCCGGAGGTACTGGGCTAACATGAACCGCTGGATGGCCGCAGGTTGGCTGTTGCTGGCCAACGCCCTCTGGGGCACTTCCTTTGTCGTCGTCAAAGTCTCTTTGGAGCAGTTGCCGCCACCCTTGCTCGGGGCGCTTCGGTTCCTCATCGCATCTGCGCTGCTGTGGGGCATCATCTATCTGCAGCGGCGGCTCCGGCCGCAGGCGGCGGTGCAGGTCGCCCGTCAGGACGCCTGGCGGATCTTCGGGCTGGGGGTGGTGGTCGTCGCGGTTACCCACCTCATCAGCAACTTCGGGCAGAGCCTGACCACCGCTACCGATGCGTCGCTAATGATCATCGGCGAAGTGATCTTCACCACGGTGCTCGGCGCCCTGATTCTCGGCGAGCGGCCAAGCCGCTGGAAGAAGATCGGAGCGGCGGTGGGCGCCGTCGGCGCCGTGACGCTGATTCTGAGCGGCGCCCGCAGCAGCGGCGACGGGGCCGCCGGCCTGGTGCGGGCCGCCGGCGACCTGCTCTTCCTGCTAGGGCTGATGGGCGAAGCCCTCTACAGCATATTGGGCGCGAAGTACGTGCGGCGCTACTCAGCGCTGACGGTGACGGCGCTGGTCAACACCGGGAGCCTCGTGATTTGGATTCCGGTGCTGATCTGGTATATCGCATCCGGCCGCTTCCCGTGGGGCGCATCGTGGATGGCCTACGCCGGCGTGGTCTACTTGGCGGTGATCAACTCCGTCGTCTGCTTTCTGATCTGGTTCATGGTGCTGCGGAGCGCTCCCGCCAACTTCGGGGCGATTTCGCTGTTCGCTCAGCCCCTGGTGGGATCGGTGCTGGGCGTGACGCTGCTGGGCGATCGCGTGACGGCAGGCCTTGTGGCCGGCGGCGTCATGGTGCTGCTGGCGCTCCTCTGCGCCACGCTGCCGGAGAAAGGCCGGGCGGCTTCGCCGGGTTCACAGGCTAGCGCATAGGAAAAGGCGGGCGTTCCGTGTGGAATGCCCGCCTCCTTTAGTACAGCAGATCGGCCCACATGCGGGCCGCCACCAGCGTGGTGATGGCTGCCAGGCCGTATCGCAGGAACAGCGCCTTGACCCTGGCGGCCAGATGGGCGCCCCACCGGGCCCCGGGCACCGCCCCGGCCACCAACACCAGGGCCAGCGCCCAGGGGATCTGGCCGGCTGCCACCTTGCCGATGAATCCGGCGATGGAGGAGACGAAGACGACGCTTAGCGAGCTGGACATGGCAACCCGCGTGGGTATTTTCAGCACGTAGATCATCAGCGGCACCAGGATGAATGCCCCGCCGGCGCCCACCAGGCCGGCGACCAGCCCCACGCCGAGGGCGATCAGGGCTCCGGTCCGCTCGGGGAAGGTGATGGTGCGGCCCGCGGGCACCTCATCGCCGCCGGGCGTCCCGGGCCGAAACATGAGCAGGCCGGCCAGCAGGGCCAGCGTGGCGAACAAGCCTGTCAGGAAAGCCACCGGCACCCAGCGCGACCCCAGCCCGCCCACCAGGGCGCCAATCGCCGTGGCCGGCGCCATGATCCGCGTGATCTGCGGGCAGGATGCCGAGCGGCCCCGGTGAGCGATGGCGCCGCTGAGCGACCCCACCAGCACCAGGACGATGCTCAGCCCGGCGCATTCCTTCATGTTCAGATCCCCGGTGCCCAACCACTTCGGTATGTAGTAGAGCATCGGAATGATGAAAGCGGCTCCCCCGACGCCAAGCAGGCCGGATACGAACGAACCTGCCAACCCGATCCCTGCCAGCGTCAGGCCGAGAGGCACCATGGTATGCCGCTTCCTTTCCGTTTCAAGCACTAGGGCAGAACGACGTTAGCGAGAGTTCTGCAGTTCACGCCAGTTGGCCTTGAAGTAATCGAGTTTTGCGATCGCCTGGCGCACATAGGCCGTGACAAGCGTCGGGTCAAGGCCGTCCACTGAAGCGAAGTCAATCGTCCTGAGGAACTTGCTTGAGCCCGCCCGGAAGACGTCCTTCGGATCGTCCAGGAGCCCGCCAAAGTGGAACCGGAGGCTGACCGCCTTCTTGGTGACATCGATCGCGCAGATCCAGTGATGGTAGTCGCCGGCTAGCGCGTATGTGAGCTGCTTCCACTTAACCGCAGCGGCGATATCGGGATGCGCGTCGGAGATGGCACGGTGTAGCGACCTTACGACAGGTTCGGACTGCGTGCCAGTATCTCTGACAAAGGCTTCGAGTCCGGCGTTCATCGCAAACGACCCCCTCTACTGTGCCGGGCAGATGCCGGACCGCCCGGGAACTACTCCTTTGCTTCCAGGAATTCAACGATCCGCTTGTGGATGTACTCCAAACCGAGTCTAGAAGAACGCAGAAATGACCATAGTCGGCGATGTAAAGCCAGACAATTCTACTTTGGTTGCAGGCCGCGGCATCTCCGCTTCCACGCGCACATGCTTAAACACCGCTTCAACCAATTCTAGGATACCATCAGAGCTGCCGCTCCCCATCCACTGAACGGCCTGCTGCAAACGCCGGTGGCTTGGAGAGAGCATAATCCCGGCGCCGAATGACCCCCCGATGAAAGCCGCGCTATCCAAGCCAAGACCGTCAAGAACATCATTGAGCCATAGGCCATAACTTTGGTCACGCGGTGAAAGCCGAATCTGGGCGCTCTTTCCAGGATCACCTATGGTATCGGGCGCGAATATTGATAGCGCCCTAGCTGCAGCAGGGGTAGGAGAGCCTGCATCCCCTGCGGGTTGATAGAATTTGATCACGACCGGCAGTCCCTGCTCAGGACCGGTTACCAAGACATGGGTAGCCCCAAAACGGGTGTTGACCATGCGATCGCCGAAGTCTATATTCAGGCATTTTTCGAACCGGTCATAGAGCTCCAGAATCCTGGCTTCACCTGCAGGGCTTTTGTAGATGGAAGCCGTCATCGTCTTCCCGCCTTTCAATCGCTTGTTCAGTCGGTCAGCGATGCTGTAAAGACGGAGGTCATTATCCAAATAGTATGTCTCTGCGATGTTTCCATAAGCGTAGTGATATGTCCTTCCAGATGCGATTCACCAGGGAGAATTCCACATCAATAGTTGCGTGACGGAGCCCCCCAAAAAAACCGGGCGATCCCGCCATGACGGCAGGATCGCCCTTGGTGCGCCCGGCTAACGGACGTACGTCTCGAAGAACATGTCGAAACCGGCGAACTGCTGCCAGCCGCCTCCGTCGAACACCCAGTAGCCCCCGGCATACTGATCGCCGCTGACTGCCGTATGGAGGCCGCTCTGAATGCTGACCGTGTAGGCATACTGGGTTCCCGCGGTGACCGTGGCCGGGGTGGGGAAGATCGCGTCCACCAGCACGGGCGGGGACGAGAGAGCGGCGGGGAGGTTCCCCTTCGGAATGGTGGCAGAGGCCAGCACCGTGCCGCCGGGCAGGCCGCCGCTGACCGTGCGGATGGAGACGGTTACGTCTGTGAGCGGGGCGCCGTAAAGTGCGATTCGAACCTTCTCGAGGGCACCGGAGCGGCCGGCGGTAAACACTTCGCCAAAGTCACCGACCGGGATGCCGTTGGCGGCGACGGTGCCGGTGGTGTTGCTCTGGTCGAGCACCAGGGGCGCCACCGTTCCCCAGGTCGTCGGGCCGTTGTTCGTGCCGTTGGTGTTGAACTGCGCCTGGATGGCGACGACCTGCAGTTCAATCGTTCCGGTCCGGTTCTGGCAGTCGTTGGCGGCATCCAGCGGCAGGGTGTAGCCGACCCGAAAGGTCTTGCTGGTGCCCGTGCTGACAGGGGCGGCGACCGGTGCCACCGGCGTGCCGCCGGTCCGAACGACTTCGGGCAGCGGCTGGTTCCAGCGGTAGGTGATGGCGGGGTTGCCATCATCGGCCAGGAGCATCTGCAGCTTGCCGCCGTCGCAGGTGGTCAGGTCGCCCGACACGTTGGCCACCACCCCGAGCCAGGCGGGCGCCGACCCGGTGTAGGTAACCGTGTACGTCGTCTCGTCAGAGGCGCCGGGCACCAGGTTAGCAACGTTGATCATGGTCGTAGCCGGGGCGCCCAGTGTCACAGAGCCGGTCGCCAGCTGATTGGTCTGGACCGGGGTGTTCGCAAAGAAGAGCGCCAGCGTTCCGCCTGCCGCCATGAGCAGGCCGGCCGCTCCAATCAGGAGCATCACTTTGGCTGCACGTTTGAGCAACACGTATTCTCGACCCCCTGCCGCAAGATCAGGAAAGAGTCCTATGCGGATGATACCAAAATTTGGTATACCGAGATAGAGCTCTCCCAGCGAATATCTGAGGCTGCAGCGGCGGGGTGCCAAGGGCGGGGGCAGGGGCCCGGGGCCGGGGCATAAGGAAAGGCAAGTGCCGCATGAGGAGAGTGCCAGTGACGTATAAGGAAAGGACAGTGGTGCACAGGGAGAGAGCCAGTGGCGCCCAAGGAATGACTAGTGGCGCTAAAGGGGAGGCGAGTCGCTCACAAGAAAGCGGAGCCGGTCAGCGACCGGCTCCACACTTCTCTATAGGTTTCCGTTGTTTAGGATTTGGAGGTCCCGGTGTTGTGCTTTTTCGTGGATTCAGCCGCCGCTCCCGGGGCTTGTCCAGTTCTATGACCAGACCCGGCCAGAGGGAGCTGCCCTTGGGAATATAGGCAACGTATTCCAGCTTAATGCGACCTACTCCCTATTTAAATTATAGCATATTAATAAGAAATAGTATGGACTATATTTTTCTGCATCCTTCCTCTAAACTGCGGTTATGATACGCTCTGCTACCATGATTAAGGAGGGAGCGCGTGTGAACTCATGTGTGCTTGATTTCCAGGAGATCGACAGAACCAAGCTGATGGTCGTCGGGGGCAAAGGGCTAAACCTGGGGGAGCTGTCAAGGGTTGAGGGAATCCGGGTACCCGAGGGCTTTTGTGTTACTACCGAGGCATATAAAAAGACCATCTGTCAAAATGAGGATTTTAATACATTGCTGGAGCAGTTGTCGCTGCTAAAGGTGGACGACAGGGAAAGAGTCGGTGAAATCAGTAGAAACATCCGCAGGGTTATCGATGGGATAGAGATTGCCTGGGATATTGAGAAAGAAATCATTAGCCATCTCTCAAAGCTTGGCGAGGAGCAGGCCTATGCGGTACGTTCCAGCGCCACGTCTGAAGATCTGCCGCTGGTCTCCTTTGCGGGCCAGCAGGATACGTACCTGAACATCAAAGGGAAAGAAGCGATTCTGCGGCATATCAGCAAGTGCTGGGCTTCGCTGTTTACCGACCGGGCGGTGATCTACCGCATCCAAAACGGCTTCGACCACCGCAAGGTATACATGTCTGTGGTCATCCAGCGGATGGTTTTCCCTCAGGCCGCGGGTATTTTGTTTACAGCCGACCCGGTCACCTCAAACAGGAGGGTGCTGTCCATTGATGCCGGCTTCGGGCTTGGCGAGGCGCTAGTCTCCGGCCTTGTGAATCCCGACATTTACAAGGTGCGGGAAGGCAGGATCGTCGGCAAGAAGGTATCCGCCAAGAAAATGGCCATCTACGCATTGCCGGAAGGCGGCACGGCCGAACGGGAGATCGAGCCGGAGCTCTCGATCAGGCAGACGCTGAGCGATGAGCAGATTTTGCAGCTTGAGGGTTTGGGCAGAAAGATCGAGGCGTATTTTGGCTGCCCGCAGGACATTGAATGGTGCATGACCTGGGGAGATGGGTCACCTGACCGCTCAGATCTGTTCTATATCGTGCAGAGCCGTCCCATTACTACCCTGTTCCCAATACCGGAAAACGATGGGCTGATGCGGGTCTATGTGTCGGTGGGTCATCAACAGATGATGACGGATGCCATCAAACCGCTCGGGATGTCAATCCATGGGTTCCTGTATGAGGGCAAACCAGTACACAAAGCCGGTGGCAGGCTCTTCATGGATCTGACACATGACCTGGCCCTACCTGAGAGCCGCAATATCGTGCTCAGTACGTTAGGCAGGGACCCGCTGATCAAGAACGCGATCATAAGCCTGACACAGCGGAAGGGCTTTATGGAATCGTTGCCGCGCGGGAAGGGAGTCACCAGCGGGGGCGGAGCGGGGGGGTCCCGGGCCATGTGCCTCCGGGTCTCCAGGATCATCCGCAAACACCCAGCGATGATTCAAGATCTCATTGCCCAGAGCGAAGTGTCAATCAGAGACCTGCAGCAGAGGATCGCCAACGTCTCCAGAGACGAACTGTTTTCCTTCATTTTGCAGGACCTTAGGCAACTAAGGGTAAACCTGTTCGATCCAAGAAGCTTTGCAGCGATCCTCGCCGGTCAGTCGGCATTGCATTGGCTCAATACGAAGATGGAAGAGTGGCTGGGCGAAAAGGGCGTCGCGGACACGCTTTCCCAATCCGTGGCCAACAACATCACCTCCGAAATGGGGCTTGCGCTGCTGGATGTAGCGGACGTGGTCCGGCAGTATCCGGAGGTGATTGAATATTTCCGGCATGCCAGCGCTGACACTTTCTTTGATGATCTGGCCAAACTGCCAGGCGGCGACGCTGTCAACCGTTCTCTGCGGGCGTACCTGGACAAGTACGGCATGCGTTGTTCCGGTGAGATCGATATCACCAGGACGCGCTGGAGCGAGCGGCCCACTGCCCTGATTCCCATGCTCCTTAGCAACATCAGGAATTTTGAGCCCAATGCCAGCAGCGTCAAATTTGAACAGGGACGTCTGGAAGCGGAGCAAAAGGAGCGGGAGCTCTTAAGCCGCCTGGAGCAGTTGCCCGACGGCAAGCGAAAGGCCAAAAAGACCGAGAAGATGATCAGTGTCCTGCGCAATACCGTCGGCTACCGGGAGTATCCGAAGTACACCATTATCCAGCGGTACTGGATGTATAAGCAGGCCTTGCTGAATGAGGCAGCCGTGCTCGTGCAAAAAGGCTGCATCCGGGAGAAGGAGGATATCTACTATCTATCCTTTGAAGAGCTCCGGGAGGTTGTTCGCACGAACAAGCTCGATTACAGCGTCATAACCAGAAGAAGAGCGGAGCACGAGGTCTACGAGAAGCTGATGCCGCCCCGGATGATGACGTCCGAAGGCGAGATCATATCGGGTGAACCCTTGGGCGGCAACATCCCCCGGGACGCTTTGGCGGGCATACCCGTTTCAGCCGGCATCATCGAGGGCCGTGCGCGGGTCATTTTTAGGATGGAGGACGCAGCGATAGAGGATGGGGATATTTTGGTAACCACGTTCACCGACCCCAGCTGGACGCCGCTGTTTGTGTCTGTCAAGGGCCTGGTGACGGAAGTGGGCGGGCAAATGACCCACGGCGCCGTCATTGCGCGGGAATACGGCCTTCCGGCAGTGGTAAGCGTGGAAAATGCCACAAAGCTGATCAAAGATGGGCAAAGGATCCGCGTGAACGGAACGGAAGGGTTTGTAGAAGTGCTGTGATTGGGGAAGTGGCCGTTCTCCAGAACGTGCTGGCCCATCAGCTCAAGCGGGCGGATTGTCTCATTGGGCCTGGGCCGCCGTCAGCGTTCGAGGCGCAGGCCGTCCGCCCGCCACAGCAAATCGCAGGGGTAATCGGCCCCAGCGCGCACGCCCCCCGCCTCCGCGTACGGGGCCACGCTGTTGCCGTCGCAGTCATTGACGCCCTTGATCAGGGCGTCGGTCAAGCGTCCCTCCTCCACCCGCAGAATGGCGGCAGAGCGCCCCGGCAGGCGGACGGTCACCGGCCCCGCCCGGTGCACCGCCGGCGCCGCCGCCAGCGACAGCACGAACCAGTGCTCCGCCCCGGCGGGCGCCCGCAGCACCCAGGCCCGGGTCTCCGGCGCCCCGGTCTCCACCGTCCGCCGGTACCCCAGCGAATCCAGAAGCGCCAGGAACGATGGGGCCACACCCTGCTCGAGCAGATTCACCGGCACGAAAGTGAAGCTGGCAGCCGCATCGCGCAGGACGGTGCAGGGCTGCATGGTGTCGTCCACCACCGGCAGGTCGTGCAGCACAATCAGGCGCCCGCCCCCGGCGGCATAACGCCGCAGGCGCTCCTGCGTCGCCCGGTCCATGAAGAAGCCGCCGCACAGCACCAGGACGGGGTGAGCCGCCGGATCCAGCTCATCCGCCTCCTCAATGTTGACGACCTGGTAATCCCGCGACTCGATTCCCATGGTCCGCTGGAAGTTCTCCAGGGCCCGGGCGCCGCACCGGGGCGGCTTGACGCCCAGTTCGGCCCAGTCCGAATCAGCGCGGCTCCAACTAGCAACGGCCGCGTATGCCGGGTAGAGGCCCCAGGCCACGGGCGCCTCCCGCCGGGCGGTGACAATCTCCTGACCATACTGGTTCAAGTACCCCGCCAGCAGGCGTAGGGTCTCCGCCTTGGGATCCAGGCGCCCGTCCGCCCCGATGGGCGCCGAATCGGGATACGGCCGCTCGTGCAGCGAATCCAGGTTCTCGTCCCACGCGGCCGTCGCCACGCCTGTGTATACATTGAAGCCCGTCGCCCCGGCCGCGATGGCCAGCACCGTCTGGAAGAACGGAATCACCGTGTGCTGGTAGCGGGAGTCGTACAGCTGCGAGAAACCCCAGTTCTCCTCCAGATTGGGCCCCGGCTGCCGCTTGCACAGCAGCAGGTAGCGGTTGTAGCAGTCCTCATTATGGCTCACGACGCCGATCCAGTTCGTAAAGCCGTAGTGGACGATCGGCCAGCGCTCGGGGTTGACCCGCGTCAGCCACCAGTCCATGCCCAGGGGATCTTCGTAGGCCGGGTTCTGATTGGTCAGAATCGGCAGGCCGGCCGCGGCCAGGGGGCGCCCGTAGCGTTCGTAAAGCTCGGCCATGTAGTCACCCTGATAACGCCCCCACTGCAGGTAGGGGATTACATCCGCCAGGGTGCGGGGCGGCTCAAAGCGCCGGGGCGCCACGGCGTCAGGGCCGAAGCGCCGCCGGTACTCCGCCAGCGACGACTCGGAATAATCGTATGCCGTCAGCCAGCGGTTCCCTTCGGAGTAGATGCCCTCGTTCAGCACCTGCAGGGCGATCACCGGACCGGCGGGATAGACAAACGGCTCGATCACCGCAGCCAGGCAGGCCGCGAACCAGCGCGAAACACGCTCCATAAACCCAGCGCCCAGCGGCGCCGGCAAAGGCAGGTGCCAGGGGCGGGGGTTGTCGTCACTGTCTCGCATCGATTCGTACTCCGCCACGTCGTCCGGCAGGCCGCCGAAGTTGGTCTCCGCGTGGATGAACGGGCCGGGCTTCACGATCGCCAGCAGCCCCTCCTCCCGCACCAACTCCAGGAAACGCAGCACATTCCGGTTGGGTTGCGTGAGACCTGCAAAATCCAGGGCGCCATCCACCTCATGGTGGCGCCACGGCACGTAGAACGTGACGACGGGTATGCCAAGCTCCTTGATCTGCCGGAGGCGCGGCCGCCAGTTGTTCACGTCATCCCGATAATACGGGTAATCAGCGCTCAGAAGGAACTGCGGCGCGCCGCCAATCCGGAGCACGCCCCGCTCGAACCCGACGGACACAACAACACCCTCCTCGTTTCGTCAGGCTCGAACCGTTTCCGTCGGCCAGGAGTCACGGACGGAAACGGTCCGACCCTTCCTCCAACTCCCTACTTAATGGTCCCCGCCATGACGCCCTGCTTCATCCGCTCCGTAAAGAGCAGGTAGAACAGGATCGACGGGACGGCGATGATCGTCATGACGGCGAACTGCGCGCCGTAATTGGCCGAGTACTGGCCGTTGAACTGGATGATGGAGAACGGCAGGGTCTTCCACTTCTCCGACATGAGGTAGGTATTGGCCATGATGAACTCATTCCATGTGGCGATGAAGGTCATGACGGCTACCGTAGCGAGGGCGTTGGCCGCCAGCGGGCGAATGACGGAGAGGAGCAGTTGAAAGACTGAGCACCCGTCCATGACCGCCGCCTCTTCCAACTCCTTTGGCAGGGTTTGCAGAAACCCTGTCACCACAAAGATCGCCACCGGCAGGTTGAACGCAATATTGGGCAGCACCAGGGCCCAGAGCTTATCGGTCAGACCTCTCTTATGGAAGATCTCGAAGTTCGGCAGCAGCGTGGCGTGCAGGGGAATCATCATCCCGATCAGGATGACGTTCAAAATCGCGCCCCGCCACTTCCAGCGCATTCGGCTGAAGGCATAGCCCATGGTCAGTGCCAGCAGGCAGGTCAGAAAGACCACCAGGACCGCCACCACCAGGCTGTGCCAGAAGTAGGCCACCACATGGCCGTATTTGACGGCGTTCTGGTAGTTGATCCACTGGGCGGGGTTCGGCCACTTTAGCACGTCGCCGCCAAAAAAGTCGCCGGCCTTCAGGAGCGAGAAGTTGGCCAGCCAGACCAGCGGAAAGAGTTGCAGCAGGGCAAAGAGCCCCAGGAAGCCATATAGCAGTGTCTTGCGCATGGCTAAAACTCCCCCACATCGCGCTGCATGACCCGGTTGAGCACCACTGTAATGACGAGGCAGAAGATCACGAAGATCACCGAAATGGCGTTGCCGTATCCGAATAGCGACGCGGAGAAGGCCGTGGTATACAGGTAGTTGCCCAGGAACTGCGTGGCGTTGCCCGGACCGCCGTTGGTCATGAGGAAGACGGTCTCCATTTGCTTGAGACAGGCGATGATCGCCACCACCACGGCGATGCGCATCACCGGGGCGAGCATGGGGACGACGACTCTGGTATAAAGGCGGAGCCCGGCTGCGCCGTCCAGCGCAGCCGCCTCGTAGACGTCCTTCGGAATGCCCTGCAGGCCGGCGTAGTAGAGCAGCAGGGCGTACCCGTATCCCTGCCACATCACCACGAAGATGATCACCCAGATCGCGAGCTTCGGGTTGCCCAGCCAGTCCTGCTTCCAGGCAACCAGCCCAACCCCGGCCAGCGCCTTGTTGACCAGCCCCTCCGCCGAAAAGACGGCCGCCCACATCTTGGCGGTCACGACCACGGAGATCACCGTGGGAATGAAGAAGATGGTCCGGAAGATCTTCTCCCACCGGGTGGTGCAGTGCGTCAGCAGGGCGGCGGTGAAAATGGCGAACGGGTGCTGGAGAAAGACCGTGCAGGCCGCCAGCAGCAGGGCGTGGCCGAGCGACCGCCAGAACGCCGAGTCGCGAAGCAGAATCTGTGTGTAGTTTTTGAGGCCGACAAAGTGGGTCGTCCCGAACCCCTGCCAGTCGGTCATGCCGTAATACGCGCTCATGACCACCGGGAAATAGACGATGCCGATAAACAGGAGCAGCCCGGGGAGTACCAGCAGCGCAATGGTGCGCCGGTCAGACATGACTTTGTGCATCGCTTCATCACCCTTCACCCTTGGCCTCGCAAGCAGGAGTGGCCGGCCCCCCGGAGCGGGGCCGGCCACCTGCAAGGGCGTAACGTTCTACTGAGCCTTCGCTGCCGTTTCGGCCGCGGCGTCGACCTGCTTGAGGAACTCCTCGGGGGTAATGGAGCCGGCGAGCAGCGACTGGTGGGACTTCATGATGGATTCCTTGAAGGCCGGCGTGGCGGCGTCCAGCACGGGCGTGCCGCTGGAGGACTTCATGGTCTCCAGTACGTTGACGATATCCTTCTGCAGCTGGGTCTCCTGCCCGGTCATGAAGCTGCTGAACTTCTGGGCGGGAATGGCGGCGCCGCTCTGCCAGACCAGCTTGGCCCAGTTCTCCGGCTTGAGCATGTACTTCAGGAAGTCCATGGCTTCCGCCTTATGCTTGGAGGTGTTGGACACGGCGTAGCCGCCGCCGAACCAGGCCGCCACATCTTCCTTGGCGGTCTTGCCGTCGTCACCGGCCGGGTAACGCATCACAGCGATGTTGTTGCGGACGGCGTCGGGGAAGTTGGTGTCGGTGGCCATGCCCATCTCCCAGGAGCCCATGAAGAACATGGCAGCCTTGCCCTGGCCGAACAGGTTCTTGGCGGCGCCGTAGTCGGCCGTCAGGAAGCCATCCTGGAACGCCTTGGCCTTGGCCATTTCCGACATGAACTTGGCCGCCGCCAGGAAGCCGGCGTCGCTAAAGGAAGCCTTGCGGGCCAGGGCGTCGTCCATCTTGACAAAGCTGCCGTTGGCGCGCTGGGCGGTGAACTCGAACCAAATGGGCAGGGACCAGGCGTCCATGCCGTTGACGGCGATGGGGTTGATGCCCTTGGCCCGGAGCTTCTTGCACACGTCAAGCAGTTCGGCCTGGGTGTTCGGGACCTGCAGGTTGTTGTCCTTGAAGATCTGCTTATTGTAGTACATGACCATCATGTCGGCGCCCTTCGGCAGGCCGTAGAGCTTGCCGCCGCTCTTGAAGCCGTCCAGCGACCCCGGCACAAAACCGTAGGAGGCGAAGTCGGCCTCCTTGAGCTCAGCCAGCAGGTTGTTCTGGACCAGGGGCGCCAGGAACGAGGGCTGACCCCACACGTGCATAATGTCGGGCAGCTCCTTGTTGGCGGCATAGACCTTCGTCTTGTTCTTGTAGGGCTCGTCCTGGAGCGCTTCCACCTGAATGGTGATGTTCGGATGATCCTTGACATAGGCGTCGATAATCTGCTGCTCGACCTTGCCGACGGCGACCGTACGGTCCGGGTTGGCGCTGAAAAAGTTCAGCGTGATCTTCTCCGGCTGTTTCGCGGGTTCGGGAGCGGGAGCGGGGGCAGAAGCGGCGGGCTCCTTCGTGCCGCCGCAGCCGGCGATGGCGACCATGCCGATGCAGAGCAGCGCAATCAGGAAACGTTTCATGTGAAAACCACCCCTGTAATTTTGTCAGGTCCGTCCGTCCTGAATGATAGTCGGGGGGCGGTCAACCTGGGTAGGTGTCAAATTTTCGGTCATGGTATTCATTTTTGTGATCTTAATGATCCCCTGCGCGATGAAAGTAGCGGTCAAGGTATACTTAAGATCAGCATGAGACAGGGTGGTGCCGCTTGACAAGACGACGACTGCGCATCTGGTACCTCAACCTGCCCATTCGGCTCAAACTCCTGCTGGGCTTCATTCCCCTGGCCGTGCTGACGATTTCGGCTATCGGCCTGTTTTCCTATGCCATCGCCTCCCGGCAGGTGACCACGGAAGTCAGCTATGCCGAGAAGACCCTGACGGACCAGATCGCCATTCAGGTCGACTCCGCCGCCCGGGATATGGTGGACTTCTCCAACTACATCTTCCTGTCCTCCGCGGCCCGGGAACTGATGCGCGCCGGCGGGCAGGACGATTCTACCGCCCTGCGCCAGGGCCTGTACGAGTCGCTCACCAAACTGATGCTGACCCGCCCTTCCGTAGAGTCGATGATCCTCTTTCCCACGGCCTCGGGGGCGCGGGGCGACCGGCCCTTCGCCATCAACCAGGCCGGCGTCACCAATGCCATGTCGCTGGCCGAATTCAGTAAGACGGAGCACTACCGGCAGGCCGTGGAGAAGGACGGCAAGGCAGCCTGGACGTACCTGATGCCCGGGGAGAGCCTGTTCGTGGGCGACCGCCAGACGCGGGTCGTCATGTCGCGGGTCTACCGGGACAATCAATCGTTGGTACCGCTGGGCTTTATTGTGGTAGGTGTGACGGCAGAGACGCTCAACAGCCTGGCCAAACCGCCCGCCGAGGGCGCCGAGGTGCTGATCGTTGAGCCCGGCGGCTCCATTATCGCCTCCACCCGGGACGCCTGGGTCGGCCACCTGGCTTCGGATCTGGCAGTCTTTCAGGAACAGCGCCAGGAGTACGTCGTCTCCCAGTCCACATCGGAGTTGACGGGCTGGCGCATCATGGTGCTCCATCCGCGGCAGAAGCTGCTCGGCGAGCTGGATCGCATCAAGCTGCTGACCTGGGCGGCCATCGTCATCTGCGTCGGCCTGGCCCTGCTCTTCGCCTGGTTCGGGCTTTCGGTGATCACCAAGCCTCTGCAGCGGCTGGTCAACTCGATCCAGGAACTGCAGGACGGCGACTTTACCCAGCGGGTCGCCTTCGTCGGCCAGGACGAAATCGGGCGCCTGGGGCGGGCGTACGACCAGATGGTACAGCGGATCAAGGCGCTGGTGGTGGACCTGTACGCCACCCGCCTCAAGCAGCGGGAAGCCGAATTGAAGATGCTGCAGATCCAGGTCAACCCACATTTCCTATATAACACGCTCAACACGATCTACTGGCGGGCCCGCAAGGACGGCAGCCGGGAGGTGGCGGAGCTTACATACGCCCTTTCCCAGTTCTTCCGCCTCAGCCTCAGCGACGGCCGGGATTTCATTACGGTGCAGGAAGAAGTACAGCTGGCCGAACTCTACCTCCGCCTGCAGCAGCTGCGCTTCGCCGACCGGCTGGCGTACGAAATCGACCTGTCCGAGCAGGTGCGGGAAGTCCGGATTCCCAAGCTGATCCTCCAGCCCCTGGTGGAGAACGCCGTGATTCACGGCATTGAACCGCTGCACGAATCCGGGCTGATTCAGATTCAGGCCCGCCGCGAAGAGGGCGACCTGGTGCTGACGGTGGCGGACAACGGCGTCGGGTTTGACGCCGACGGTGAGCAGCGGGGGTTTGCCCTGAACAACATTCGGGAGCGGCTGGAACTGGTCTATCAGAACCAGGGCGCCTTCACCGTCCACAGCCGGCCGGGACTCGGCACACAGATCACCATCCGCATACCCCTGCCGAAGGAGTAGCGAAGCATGTGCACGCTGTTGATTGTGGAAGATGAGGCCACTTTCCGCGACGGCATCGTCTCGATGATCGACTGGGCCGCACACGGCATTGAGGTGTGCGGGGCGGTGGCCAACGGGCAGGAGGCCTGGGCGCTGATCGAACAGCAGGCGCCCGACCTGCTGCTGACCGACATTCGCATGCCGGTGATGGACGGGCTCGAGCTGCTGGAACGGGTGACGGCGGCGCGGCTGCCCACCCAGGTGATTCTCCTGTCAGGCTTCGGCGAGTTTGAGTATGCCAAGCGGGCCGTGAAGCTGGGCGCCGTGGATTACCTGCTCAAACCCTGCCGGCCGGAGGACCTGCTGGCCGTGGTGGAAGCGGCGCGCCGCTCGCAGTTCAGCCGCCAGGAGTCCTGGCGGCTGGCGAAGGAGCAGCTGCTCTGTCAGTGGATGCAGTCAAACGGCGCCCCGCCCCCCGACCGGGCGGCAGCCCTGCTGGCGGAGTACCGGATGGCGATCGCGGACGGGCCTGCACACGTCGGTGTGCTGCGCCGGCAAGCGGGGGCAGGAGCCGGGGCGGGGTCGGCGGCGAACGGGGCGGACGTCTCGCAGGACGGCGCCCTGCGCAACCTGATCCGGGCCGCCCTGGGCCCTCTGTACGGGCAGCGCCTGGAGATCTTCCCGCTCGGCGACGAGTGGCTCTGGGCGGGCAACGTGGCCGAGGGGGCGGATCGCGGGGCGCTGCGGGCGACCCTGCAGCAGCTGCGGGAGCAGATTCTGACTGAGACCGGGCTGCCTGCCGTGGTCGGCGTGGGCGGCGTCTGCCGCAAGCTGGCAGAGCTGCACAAGTCGTATGCGGAAGCCCGGCGGGCGCTGGGCGCCCGCGATGATCTGCCGCAGCAGAGCATCTTCCTGTACGAGGAGCTGGCGGCGGGGCGCCCGCAGGCGGAAAGCGCCCTGGTCGACCCGGAGATGACGGCGCGGGAAGCCAAGATTCTGCAGCAGATGCAGGCGGGGCGGTACGCGCAGGCGATCGATGCGGCGGAGCTGTGGCTGGAGCACCTGCGGCGGCACCCGGAGTACTCCCGGCGGCAGGTGCGGGCCCGGGCCATCGGGCTGCTGATGGGCCTGCAGCGCACGACCCAGGTGCAGTCGATTCCGGCGATCCGCTGGAAAGAAGAGCTGATCGAGGGCATCAGCCTGCTGCCTACGGTAGAGAGCGTGGATGAGCTGGCGACGCTGATGACGAAGTACCTGCAGCATCTGGTGGGGATCCTCTCCAGCCACCGGCCCGTGCACCGGACGGTGGAGGCGGCGGTGAAGCTGGTGGCGGTAAGCTACCAGCATTCGAACCTGACCCTGGAGTCCGTCGCCAGGGAGGTTTTTGTCTCCACGTCGTATCTGAGTACGCTCTTCAAGCAGGAGATGGGCATTGGCTTCCTGGACTATCTCCACCAGTACCGCATTGACCGTGCGAAAGAACTGCTGGCCAGGGAGCCGCTCAAGGTCTTCGCCGTGGCAAAGCTGGTGGGGTATCAGGATGAGCGCCACTTCAGCGCTACGTTCAAGAAATGGACCGGTATATCGCCGTCGCGATTCCAGCGAACGGCTCTTTCGTAAGGATGGTCCTCCATGCCCCGATATCTGTTGCGAAGTCGTAAGCTTGCGACTAACAAATAGGGGGAGTGGTCCCGGGGCGGCGTGACGGAGGGCATGTGGATGTCAATCGAACCGGAGGCCAAGGGGCCGTTTTTGGCCGGTCCGTACCGGGGCCGCCTCTGGCACGACCAGATCATACGGCGGGTCAGTCCTTAGGGAGATGTCGAGCCGGGGCGCCAAGTTGGCACTCCGGCTCGTTCCGGCTAGTTTCATCGGCAGGACCAGGCCTCGTAGAAGTTGTAGGGCAGCACTTCGTTGCCTTCCCGGTCCAGGTAGGCAATCGGTCCTCCTTCGCGTAGGTCTATTGGGGATAACGCTGTTCCTGGTCCGTAAGTTCGGCGGAACTTCCATCTGTTGCGTCCAACACTGCATGCCCCTCCCCTCCGATCGCTTGCACGCATGGACGGAGAGATCGGTTTTGCTTCCAATACGGGGGTTTTCGATCTCTCCGTCCACGTCTGCACGCGCTTTGCGGGTAGGGGCATGCAGAACCATTAACGCCTGGTCATCCTGCTGCGCGCACCGCTGCCCGGTATTTGATGCTGGCGTCCTCCAGCAGGTCGATCAGCCGCCCCTTGCCCGCCAGATCCCGCAGGGGCAGGCACCGTCCGGCTTTCCGGCTCATCGCCTGAAGAGTCAAGTCCTCGGCATGGACGATTACGAGGTGGATTCCTTCATAGAGACAGAGTCCTGCCTTAATTAGGTCGCGCAGTCGTTGGTTGTCAACCTCTGCCTGTGTAAAGCGTCCGGATACATGCTCATGCTGATCGCCGTGAAACTCGAAGGCAACCATCTTCGACCGATAAAAGCGGTCGAGTTCCAGGCGCTCTTGCGTGAGCGGGTTGACCAAGAAGCCTGGCCGAATATTGTCGGCAAAATCCCGCGACTCAACGAGCAGGGAGAGATACTCCTGCATGATCGCCTCTCCGCCGAAATTGGCCCGCCTGAGGCGCCGCTGTGCCACAGCGGCTTCAGCTTCGCTGCGCCGCCCTTCGGGCGTGCCCAGTTTGAGGATGATGGGGCTGAGCCGGGTCTTCTGGGTGGTCGAGACCCAGCCTGCACCGCTTAGGTCGATCATGGCCCGCTTGAGGGTATTGGTACTCAGTTTTGTCAGGGCGCCCAGGGCGGCATAGGTGAACTGGCCGCGGCTCCCCCGGAAGTTGGGAAGAATCTGCACAAGCCCGTACAGCACTTTGGCCGGGGCACGGACGCCCCGTTCGGCAAGGAGGGCGACGGGCATTTGGACCCTGGGCCCGCCACGGGGGCGAGGGAACTCCGCTAACTGGGCGAGTCCGTTCAGGACAGTGTGGCGGCAGAGCCCGGTCAGGGCCTCCACCTTGGCCGGGCCAGCCTCAGGATGCAAGCGCAGGGCCATCCAGATTACCTTTACCGGGGCCGTTTGGTCCGGGTCGAGCAGCAGCGAGGCCGGCACTTGAATGACGCGGTTGTCCACAGGCGATGCCCTCCAAACGTTGAGATCGTTTGGTAGTTCGTGAATGTTTATGGAAATTCCTGTCATTCCATCTCTGCACATTCGTTCGCCATGCGTCCACCTTTGCAGGCCCCACCCCCCGATGGCATGCGCGGATGAACGGAGAGGTCGATTTTTCTTCCAATACAGGGGGTTTTCGACCGCTCCATCCGGTTCTGCAGGTCATGTGCGGAGTGGGGCATGCAAACATGGATTGAGGGGGACTTCACCCCAGGGCGTTATCTGGGCCGCTGAAGCCCGGTGCGGGGACAATGCCTGGTGGTCTGTTGAACCTGACCTTCATTCGGGAAACGAAGCACCTCCCCGATTCCGCCGGCGGCGGAACGGAGAGGTGTTCTTGCGTTGCGGCCAGTGCGGTTACAGGCCACGTTCTAGGTTTTGGGTCCCACGGGCCGAAGCAAGGAGAGCAGTGCACCTACCGCTGCCATCGCGGCCGCCACCGCCAGCGTGCCCCCGAAGGCCTTCAAGAAAGCCGCATCCGGAGCCGCCCCGCCCTGTTCGGTGGCGCCGCGCAGATACGAAAACAGGCTGTTGGCGATGGCGATGCCCGTCACCATGCCGACGTTGCGGGCAGCCGCCAGCAAACCCGCCGCCACCCCCTGCTGCGCCCGGGGCGCCGCCCCCATGATCAGGCTGTTGTTGGGGGCGGAGAAGAGCCCCGACCCCAGCCCCACCAGGCCCAGACAGACCATAACGAGCGGGAGGGCCGAATCGGCACCGGACCGGGACAGGAGCCCCATGCCCAGGCCGATGACCACCATGCCGGCGGTCGCGGGCCAGCGGGCGCCGATTTTGTCGGCAATCCAGCCGGCCAGAGCCGCCACGGAGACCATTACCACCGGCTGCGCCGTCATGACGGCGCCGGCCGCCTTCGGCCCCAGTCCCCGGAATGCCTGCAGGTAGAAAGGCAGCAGGAAGGTCAGCATGAAGACGGTGGCATACTGCAAGAACGCTGCCGCCGCCCCGCCCGAGAAGGCAGGCGACGAAAAGAGCGCCAGCGGCAGCATAGGCTGCGCCGTTCGCCGCTCCTGCCAGACGAACAGCACCAGCAACACAATGCCGACAGAAAGCAGAACGAGGGTCTTCACGCTATGCCAGCCCCACACCTCGGCCCGGCTCAGGCTCAGCAGCGTAGCCGTAAAGCCCGCGGCCACAAGCAGGGCGCCTGACAGGTCGAGCCGCTGCCGGGCAAGGGTGCCGGACGGGCGGAGCAGCGTAATGGCCAGACATGCGCCTACAGCCGCCACCGGGACGTTAATCAGGAAGACCCAGTGCCAGCCGAACTGTCCGGCGACAAAGCCGCCAAGGCTGGGGCCGATTGTCAGGCCCAGGTAGGTCAGCGTCGCCTGCATGCCCAGGGCCCGCCCCCGTTCATTGCCGGGGAAGCTGGTGGTAATGAGGGCCGGACCGATGGCCATCATCGTCGCCGCACCGAGACCCTGCACCACGCGGGCGCCGACCAGTCCGGCGAGGCTGGGGGCCAGTCCGCACAGCAGCGAACCGGCGCCGAACAGCGCATAGCCGATGCTGTAGACCCCCTTGAAGCCCCACATATCGCCGAGGCGCCCCACCAGGAGCAGCAGCGAACAGATGACGAGCAGGTAAGCGGTGGAGACCCAGCTCACACTCCCGATGGTGGCGTGGTACTGTTCCTGGACCAGCGGAACGATGACGTTGACGATGCTCCCGTCGAGCGCCGACATGAAGGTACCGAAGCCCACGACGGCCAGGACCAGCCACTTGTAGCCGGGTGCGGATGTCTGGTGTGCAGATTGCATGACGTTCCCCCTCGTGCTCAGCCGGAGCCAGGCATCGCCGGCGGTTGGTTGAGAACTAAACTAAATATACCCGCCTTCCCCCGCCCCCATCAAGTGGCAGAAGAAAGACCCCATTGTGCGAACAACTTTCTTTCTTGCATGACAGTTTCTTACATGGCAGGGTTTTGACTTAATGTGTGCAAGAAATAGGCATTCAGACAATCTGGTTCATGCCGCCCCCGGGTTACAGGAGGTCAACGGGCTATGACAGTGACCCGCATTCAGACCCGCAGCGTCATTGCACTGGCCGCGGCGATTGAGCTCCTCTCAGGCATGACAATTTATGCATTTCCAAGGGTCTTCACCGAATCTCTCTATAGCCATCTGATCCTCAGGTTTCCATTCCTCACGGTCGCACTGATCGCCTGCGGTCTGGTACTGGTCGTAGACTTGCGCTACGGCATGCCCACGTGGTTACGGCGCCTCCTGGCCGTTCCGGCAGCCTTCCCCCTGGCGGTAGTGGCGATCGGGCTGGCGCCCACCGGCGCGTGGCTCGGAGTTGTGGCGCATCTGGGACTGGCGGGCGCCGTCGTGATCGCGCCCTGGCTGTCAAACGCGGCGGGCCCTGAGACCGGGCAACCGGGCCATGACCTCCTGCTCCTGACGATCGCGCTGATTGAAGGCGCCATAGGCACCGCCATGCTGCTCAGGCCTGATCCCTTCTGGGCGCCCTCCCTCGCTCCGCTTCGGGCCGCCATGCCCGTCCTTGGCGTTCTGTCGCTGGTCAGCATGGCTGGCCTGCTCACCCTGTTCTTCAAACCGTCGGGCAGCAAGCTGTATACCGCCTGCCTCCGCGGGATCGGGTCGATCCTTCCCCTGGTCTTGATCGCCAGCTTCATCGTAGCTGGCAAGTGGGCAGGCATCATGTGGGTGACCGCGGTCATGCCGCTGCTCATCGGTCCCGCCCTGCTCTCCATCTGGTCCAGGTCAGGTGCGGCCAGACGGACCCCTGACCGGGGGTGGCAGGATCCCCTCTTTCCAGTTGCCGAGCGGAACCTGGAGCTGTTCAATTGGGCCCTGGTGCTTGTCGTCATTCTTCTGGAGGTGATGGCAGGGGACTCCTATGTCTTTGCCACCACGGCGCCCCGGTGGTTCGTGGCGGTCGTTTCGATCTACACGGCCTGCATCTACTGGGCGCTGCCGCGCCTCGGTTCGTTCCCGGTCCGCCTGGAATGCCACGTGGCGGTGCTGACCCTGGGCCTGGGCATTCTGATGACCGATCCGGCCCCGGCAGGCCGGGCGTTTCTGCCCCTGGTGGGCGGCATGCCGCTGGTGGCGGCACGGATGAACGGCTGGCCAGGGGGAATACGCTCGCTCCTGCTGATGCTGGTGACGATCGTCGGGTCGGACTTCATGTTGCACCGGACTCTGCGTCAATCCTTCACCTTCGACGCGGCTCACTGGATTCACGAAGCGGTGCTCATGATTGGTACCGGTATCGGCACCCGGATGGCTGTCGTGCAGCGAGCGGCCGTCCGCTCGCTCTACGAGACCCAGCGGAAGTCAGACCGGCAGGTGCGGCAGCTGGCCATGGTCGACCGGATCAACCGTTCGATCCGCAGTTCACTGGAACTGGACGAGATTCTGCAAACCGCCGTTCACGAACTGGGGACGGCCATGGACGTCGACCGCTGCTACATCATCCCGTGGGGCCGGAACCCGGACGGCCCGCCCACGACCTATGAGTATGTGCGCGAAGGCGTGGAACCAATCGCAGGGTCGACGGGATTCAACACCCCGATCTCCGCCATTGCCGCCGCCCGCGGGGAGGCTCTGGCCATCAGCGACCTGGCGGTGGCCGAACTCGACCACGCCGTTGTCGATCACCGGAAACTGCTGCTCAGCTACGGCGTTCGTTCAATGCTCGCCGTGCCCGTTTCGGCTGGGGCTGAACTCAAGGCGGTCCTCTCCATGCATGCGTGCGACAGCCCCCGGTTCTGGACCGACGAAGAGATCCACTTCGTCAGCGCCATTGCCAGCCAGGTGGCAGTGGCCCTCACCCATGCCGGGCATCACCGCTCGCTTGAAGAGAGCCACGCCCATCTGCTGGAGGCTCACGAGGCCCTACAGAGCAAGGACGATGAGCTGGCCTGGCAGCAGGAGGAACTGCTGGCTCAGCACGAGGCGCTGAAGTACCTGGCCGACTACGACTCGCTGACCAGCCTCTTCAACCGCCGCCGGTTCCAGGAGGAACTGGAAAAGCACCTCGCAGAGGCCAGACTGAACGGCACTGCCTTTGCGCTGCTGTTCATGGACTTCGACCAGTTCAAGTTCGTGAACGACACACTCGGGCACCAGGCCGGCGATGAACTGCTCCGGGGAATCTCCACGCTGCTGACCGACCTGCTCCAGGAAACAGCGATCATCTCCCGGCTTGGCGGTGACGAGTTTGCCCTGATTCTGCCCGGGGCCGGGCATGATCGGGCGGAGCGGACCGCCCAGGAGATCGTGCAGGCGGTGCGGGAGAGCGTTCATTCGATCGGCGGCCATCCGGTGGGAATCACGGTCAGCATCGGCGTGGTGCTTTACCCGGACAACGGCAAGACCGCCGAGGAGTTGCTGGCGCTGGCGGACCAGGCGATGTATCAGGTCAAGGAAGGGGGCCGCAACCACTACCGGGTCTACCGGCCGGAAGCCGAACGGGACAGTACCGTGGGCACCCGACTGAACTGGGAACGGCGGATTCGCAGCGCTCTGGAAGAGGACCGCTTCGAGCTCCACTTTCAGCCCGTTCTGGACTTGGAACAGGGTCGCGTTGTACAGTACGAAGTCCTGCTGCGCATGGTGGATGACGACGGATCGCTCATCCGGCCCCGCGCATTCGTTGACGTGGCCGAATCGTTCGGACTGATTCACAGCATCGACCGGTGGGTGGTGCGCCATGCGATCGGGGCGATTGCCCGGAAGCGGGAGAGCCATCCGCAGCTCGTTCTCGCCGTCAACCTGTCCGGCAAGGCGTTCAGTGATCCGGATCTGCTGGCGCTCATTCGGACCGAGCTCGCGCAGAGCGGTGTGGGCGCCGGGCAGTTGGTGCTGGAGATTACGGAGACGGCGGCCATACGGGATTTCGACCGTGCCAGGCAGTTTATCGTGGCCCTCCGGGAGATGGGCTGCCGGTTCTCGCTGGACGATTTCGGTGTGGGCTTTGCGTCCTTCAACTACCTCAAGCATCTTCCCGTCGACTTCGTGAAGATCGATGGCAGCTTCATCGAGCATCTGGCCGGGAACCAGGGCGACCGGCAGCTCGTGCAGGCCATCGTCGCCGCGGCGCACGCCCTGGGCAAGCAGACCATTGCAGAAAGCGTGTGCGACCCGGAGTCGGTCCGCATCCTGAAGCGGTTCGGCGTGACCTGTATTCAGGGGAACTACCTGGCCGCCGCCTCCCCCCTGCTGCAACCGGCTGTGCCGATGCCGGAGGGGTTATGACGTAAGACCGGGCGCCCGCATGGCTGGGCGCCCGGTTCTCACGCTCCGTCAGTCAAGTTCGGCGTAAGCAGGAATCGTCAGGAACTCTTCGTACCGGTCTGCCAGGGCCAGCCGCTCGAAGAGCGCATGCGCCTTTTCGTACTGCCCCGCCGCGAACGGTCCCTCGCCCACGGCGGTGCGGATCTTCTCCATCTCCTCCCGGCCGAGTTCGCGCACCAGGTCGGCCGTCACCACCCGGCCGTCGCTCAGGACAGCGCCCCTGTATACCCACTGCCACACCTGGGACCGGGAGATCTCTGCCGTGGCGGCGTCTTCCATCAGGTTGTAGATGGCCACCGCGCCGTTCCCGCGCAGCCACGCCTCGATGTACAGGATCGCCACCGAGATGTTGTTGCGTAGGCCCGCCTCGGTCACCTTGCCGCCGGGAATCGCGGTATTCAGCAGGTCGCGGGCCGTCACCCGGACCTCCGGCCGCTGCTTATCCGCCTGGTTGGGGCGGGCGCCGAGCACCGCGTCAAATATCTCTGTGGCGACGGGCACCAGGTCCGGGTGGGCGACCCACGTGCCGTCGCACCCGTCCGTCGCTTCGCGGGTTTTGTCCGCCCGCACATTGGCCAGGGCCACTTCGTTGACTGCCGGGTCTTTCCGGCTGGGAATGAAGGCCGCCATGCCGCCCATGGCGAAGGCGCCCCGCTTATGGCAGGTCTTGATCAGCAGTTCGGTGTACGCCCGCATGAAGGGAACGGTCATGGAGACCTGCGCCCGGTCCGGCAGCATCATGTCTGAACGGGAGTGGAACTTCTTGATGACGCTGTAAATATAGTCCCACCGGCCCGCGTTCAGGCCCACGATATGATCCCGCAGTTCGTAGAGGATCTCTTCCATCTCGAACGCGGCGAGAATCGTCTCGATGAGGACCGTGGCCTTCGCCGTCCCGTGGGCCAGGCCCAGGCACTCTTCGGCGTAAGTGAACACGTCGTTCCAAAGGCGCGCTTCCTTATGGCTCTCGAGCTTGGGCAGGTAATAGTACGGCCCGGAGCCCATCTCCTTGAGCCGCCGGTGGTTGTGGAACAGGTAGAGGCCGAAGTCCATCAGGCTGCCGGAGATCGGCTCGCCATCCACCGTGATGTGCTTTTCGACCAGATGCCACCCGCGCGGCCGGACCATGAGCACGGCGACGCTCTCCTTGAGCCGGTACTCCTTCCCTTCCGGGGTGGTCAGGGCGATCGTCCGGCCCAGCGCATCGATCAGATTGCAGTGGCCGTCGATCAGGTTCTCCCACGTGGGCGTGCAGGAGTCCTCGAAGTCGGCCATGAAGACCCGGGCGCCCGAGTTGAGCGCGTTGATCACCATCTTCCGGTCGACGGGCCCGGTGATTTCGACGCGCCGGTCCTGCAGGTCAGCCGGAATTGCCCCGACTTTCCAGTCGCCTTCCCGGACGGATTGGGTCTGGGGCAGGAAGTCCGGCAGTTCGCCGGCATTCAGCCGCTGCTGGCGCTCTGCCCGGACCGCGAGCAGCGCCTTGCGGGTCGGATTGAAGCGCCGGTGCAGGTCGGCGATGAACGCGACCGCCTCGTCACTGAGTATCTCTGCGAAACGGCCGTCAATCGCCCCGGTAACCGTGACACCCGCCAATGCCATCTCCATGCAGCTCCCTTCAGATTCCGCCTCTCCTATCATTTGCAGTCTACGAAGCTGCAACTTGCGCCAGCAATCTTTGGGCTTTACAATTCCACATAGTGAACACCCAAGTAGTCACATAATCCAGTATGTGAACCACCAGCCGTTGGGGGGATGCACCATCGCGAGCACAGGGGAACGCACCAGCCGGGAACAGAGCGCAGCAGCAGAGTCAGGGCAGTTGCAGACGGTGCACCGGGCCCTGGACTTGCTGGAGCTGCTTGCGGGGCAGGGGGAGCTGTCGGTGGCCTCCATCAGCGCCGAATTGGGGCTGGCGCGCAGTACCACCCACCGGCTGTTGACCACGCTGGCAGCCCGCGGGTATGTGCGCCAGGATTCGGAGTCCGGCCTCTATGCCGTCGGCCTCCGCACATTCGAGGTGGGCACCGCCTACCGCCTGCCCGATCAGATTTCGGACGTGACGCGCCCGGTCATGCGGGAATTGAACCGGCAGTTCAACGAAACCATCGCCCTGGCGGTCCTGGACGGCGATGAGGCGGTCTATGTCGATGTGATCGAGTCCAGCCAGACGCTGCGGACCTTCGCCCGGGTCGGCGCCCGGGTGCCGCTTTACTGTACCGGCGTGGGAAAGGCTCTCCTCATGGGATACGGCCCCGCCGACCTCAGCCGCTACATGAAAATATGCCGCTTTGCGCGGCATACGCCATTTACTCTCACGAATGCGGATGCACTGTCGGCTGAGCTTCAGAAGGCCGCGTCAGTCGGGTATATTCTGGACCGGGAGGAGTTTCACAATGGGGTGCGCTGCGGGGCGGCGCCCATTCGGGATCATACGGGCCGGATAGTCGCGGCGCTTTCCATTTCCGGCCCGGCTTACCGGGTGGTGGATAAGCTCTGGGTCACCATGGCGGGCGCCATCGGGGCGGCGGCGCGGGAGCTGTCACGCACAGGCGGCTACCGGGGGTAATATGCGCAACGGTCGGGCGGGCGCCCGACCGTTCTTGCTTTGCTGACATGGCTACAGGCTCAGGGTGACCCAGCGCCACGCCCGGTCCCGGAAGCCGTAGAATCCGGCGCCGGTCTCTGACAGGGAAGGGTTGAAGCGGGCCCCCTCGCAGCAGGCGTTGTGGATGATCTCGGTGTACCCCGGCAGCCACTCCGTTCCGTCGTAGACAAAGCCGTAGGCGTCGTCCTTGCGGATAAAATGGAAGGGCTTTCCCCCGATCAGGGTCCAGCCAAACGACTCCTGGTAGTCCAGGGGCTCGCCCTCAACAATCACATGGTGAACCGTCTCCAGTACCCACTTGCCGTTCCACGCGCTCAGTTTCTTGACCGGTAACTGGCCGACCGGCTCATTTACGCTGGTCCGGAACGACACGGTGCCGCCAACCGAGACCTCGATGTTTCGCCGGTCGCTGGAGGTTACGCTCACCAGACGTCCGCCGGCGAACACAGGCGGAATCCACATGTCCTGCAGGTACGCCCACGGGTGAAGCCCGTCGGGCCGCAGGAGCCACATCTCATCGGCGACCTGCCCGATGGCCATCACGAAGTCCGTTCCGTCTGCCGATACCGAAGGCGGACGCAGGGCCGTAAAGCCGGCGCGCACCAGCGCACCGCCGTGATACAGGTCGAAGGCCCCGCCTGATCCCGGCCGGATCTCATACCCGAAGGGTGTCAACGCCCGGTTGGCCTGGCTGATCCCGGGGTTCCCCTCGGAATTCAAGGTGGCAACCGCAGGCACTGACTGACTCAGCCGCTCCAGCACTTCCGGCCGGTTCGTGGTCGCGTCGGGGGTGCGCATGGGGGATATGTACTCGGTTCTCGTCATGGGGCCTACCAGGTCAGTTCGGGGCAAGCCCGCCGGCGAAGCAGGCGGCAGGCTGCACCCGGCAACCAGAGCGGCGGTCACCAGCCACAGCCACGGAGCAGAGTTCATTTCACCACCCCCGCATGGAGCTTCGTTCACTTGGACGTACAGCGGAGGAGTGTGGTTGCAGACCAGTCGACGACGGCCACTGGGGCCTGGGCCTCGGGCCGGGGGCGGCGAATCTGATCCTGGACGACCTGTTCAAGTACCTGGTGAAGTAGAGGACACCCCAAAGCAGGCGCCTGGCAACCACGTGTGGTCAGGCGCCTCTTCTATGCCGCGAAAGACCAGGAGTGTAGTGCAAAAGAATTATTCACATGCACAATAAAGTTCAGGTTTGCCCCCCACAAAGCGCCATAGACAATTCCCGTTGCCGAGGGGGATACTGGCAACAGACGAAAATGAAACACCGTTCTATCCGGAACATCGCTTCATTTGAGCTTAAGCCGCCTTTGGCGATCAGTCCGGTGTGGGAGGAGGATTCGGATGCGTTCTGCAGTGGAGCAGGCCATTCGGCATGACCGCCTGGTCGCCATTTTGCGCGGCGTCCCTGCCGCCGTGGTCGGTCAGATGGGCGAAGCCCTGGTGGCGGGCGGCATTCGGATGATGGAAGTCGCACTTTCGGAACCAGGGGCCCTGGAGGCTCTATCCCGGCTTCGGGTGGCGATGGGCGACCGGGCGCTGGTGGGCGCCGGAACGGTTGTCACTGCGCAATTGGGCGACGAAGCGCTCGCTGCCGGTGCCCAGTTTTTCGTAACCCCACACGTAACACCAGACGTATGCGACCTGGCGCTCAAACGGAACGTGGCGATTACTTGCGGGGCGATGACTCCTTCGGAGATCGCCTGGGCGCGGTCGCTGGGGAGCACGATCGTAAAGCTGTTTCCGGCATCGCCTCTGGGTCCGGAATACCTCAAAGCCCTCAAAGGGCCCTATCCGGACCTGGAGGCCCTCGTCGTGGGCGGCATCGGTACGGCGAATCTGGCGCAATATTTGAAGGCGGGCGCCGTGGGAGCCGGCATCGGCGGTGCCCTGACCAGCCTGGACTGGACCCGCCCCGATTTCGCCCGGGTCACTGCGCAAGCTCAGGAACTGACTGCCATAGTCGCCCGGCACGGCAGTGACCGGTGAGTCGGAAAACGCCTAAAAAGGAGAGCAGCCCATGAAAAAAGAGTCGATTCCCCTCGTGGCCACGCTGGTAAACGGCCTGCGCATCCTGGAAACACTGGCCCACGCCGGGTCAGAGGGACTGGGCGTCACGGAGGTCGCCACGCGCCTCCGTGAGCACAAGAGCACCGTGCTGCGCCTGCTCGTCACCCTCGAGAATGAGGGCTATGTCGGCCAGGATGCCCGCACCCTGAACTACTACCTGCGGACCAAGCTGTTTCAACTGGGCAGCGCCGGCCTCGCCGGCATGGACCTTGTCAAGGTGGCCCGGCCGCATCTGGACCGGCTTGGCGCACTCACTGGCGAGGTCGTGCACCTGGGGGTGCTGGACGAGGGTGAAGTGGTCTACATCATCAAAGTGGACAGCCAGCACGTGATCAATATGTACTCCAGAATCGGGCGGCGCTCGCCCGCCCACTGCACGGGTTTGGGCAAGGCGCTGATTGCCTATCTGCCGGACGATCAGTTGGAGCAGTTGATTCGGCTGCGCGGCCTTAAGCAGTACACGCCGAACACCATTTCTGATCCGGCCGCGCTGCGCGCCCACCTGGCGGTCATTCGCGAGCGGGGCGTCGCTTTTGACCACGAGGAGCATGAGCCCGGGGTCCGCTGTGTCAGTGCACCGGTGCGCGACCACTCCGGAGCGGTCGTCGCGGCGGTAAGCGTCGCCGCCCCCACCCTGCGTCTCACGCCGGAGCAGGCGGAGGCGCTGGTAGACACCGTCCGTGCCACTGCCAACGTCATTTCCGATGAACTCGGGTACTGCCCGAAACCCATGGACTGCTAAGGCCACGAATTCTTCACTGAGCATGGGAGTGTGGTCGCTATGGCGGAGGCTCTGGGGCTAGGTCTTCAAGCCATCCTGTCCTTCAACGTCCAGTTGATGGTGCTGGTGGGCGTGCTGGCAGGCGTTCTGGTTTCCAGCTTGCCCGGGCTCAGCGCCACCATGGCGGTGGCGTTGCTCCTGCCCTTCACCTTTGGGATGGACCCTGTCAGTGCCCTCCTCCTGCTGGCGGGCATCTACGTCGGGGCGATGTTTGGCGGCGCGATTCCCGCCATTCTGCTCTCCACGCCCGGAACGCCCGCCGCAGTAAGCACGACCTTTGACGGCTACCCGCTGGCCAAGAAGGGCTTCGCGGGCAAGGCAATCGCCGTGGCCTGCATCGCATCGGTCGCTGCCGGCCTGTTCGGGGTGGTCGTTCTCACCCTGGTATCACCGCCGCTGGCCGCCTTTGCCCTGAAGTTTAGCGCTCCGGAGTACTTCGCGGTCGCCGTCTTCGGGCTGGCGGTCATCTCCAGCCTTGCGGAGGGATCGGTGCTCAAAGCCTTCGCCTCCGGCGCAGTCGGCCTGCTGCTGGCGGTGGTGGGCATGGACCCGATGACCGGCGCCAGCCGGTTTACCTTCGGGCTGACGCCGCTGCTCGGGGGCATCTCGTTCCTGGCCGTCATGGTCGGCACCGCTGCGGTGGCAGAAGTGCTGCACCAAATCGACTCCAAAGACGAGGAGACCGGCGCCACGGAGCGCTTCTCGATTGAGTCGATGCGGCTGACGAAGTCGGACCTGAAACAGATCGTGAAACCGACGATCATCGGCTCCCTGCTCGGTGTCGTCGTCGGGATTATGCCCGCCGCAGGCGCCAACATCGCCTCCTTCGTCTCCTGGGCCCAGGCCAAGCTCTGGTCGAAACATCCCGAGGAGTTCGGCAAGGGATCGATCGAGGGCCTGGCTGCGTCGGAGGCCGGCAACAACTCCGTGGTGGGCGGCGACCTCGTCCCGATGCTCACGCTGGGCGTGCCCGGCGACCCGGTGACCGCCATTATGATGGGCGCCCTGATTCTGCAGGGGCTCCGCCCCGGGCCCATGCTCTTCATGGACCATCCCGAAATCGTCTATGGTCTCTTCCTCGGTCTGATCATCTCCAACCTGTGGGTCCTGCCCATCGGGCTGTTCGGCGCCCGCTTCTTCGCCAAAATGACCGTGGTGCCCAAGCCCGTGTTGTGGCCGATCATCCTCGTGCTCTGCATGGTGGGGGCCTATGCCTCCGAAGGGAATATGACGGCGGTCTACACGCTGGTGATCTTCGGCGTGATCGGTTACGTGATGAAGAAGGCGCAGTTCCCCACGGCGCCGCTGATTCTCGGCCTGCTGCTGGGTCCGATGGCCGAAGAGAACCTGCGCCGGGCGCTGCTCATGTTCGACATGAACCCGATGATCTTCGTCACCCGCCCCATCTCCCTCTCGCTGCTGCTGATCGGACTGCTGACGTTGGTCTGGCCCTGGGTCCAGGAGTGGTATCAGCGCCGTGTCGCCGTAAGGTCCGGCGTACCGCTTTCGAAATAGGAGGACTGAGCGATGTTGCAGGGCTTTCACAACTTAATGGTCACACCTATGACCGAATCGGGCGAACTGGACGAGGCCAGCATTCGAAACCTCGTCGACTTCCAAATCGAAAACGGCGTCCATGGCATTCTGGCGCTGGGATCGACCGGCGAGTTCTTCACCCTGTCCGATGAGGAACGGGTCCGGGTGATGCGCATCGTGGCCGATCAGGCCGCCGGCCGCGTGCCGGTCAGCTTCGGCACGGCTGCCTCCGGCACCGACCAGGCTGTCGCCATGAGCCGCTATGCCGATGAGGTGGGCGCTGCCTCCATCATGGTGCCCCCGCCCTACTACACGCCGCTCTTCTTCAATACGGCCGACGGGCTCTTCACCCACTACGCAACCATCGCCGCCAAAGTCAGGACGCCCATTATGATCTACGATGGCGGCGGCGGCGTTGAGGTGCCCATGGACGTCCTGCGCCGTCTGGCTCAGGAATGTGAAAACGTCAAGTACTTAAAGGTAACCGTCCCCAACGTTCCCAAGGTGGAGCGAATCAACCAGGAGTTCGGGGACCGGCTCGTCCCCTTCTGCGGCAACGACGGCCTGACCATGCTCGAACTGGCGGCCGGCGCCCGGGGCATGACCATCGGCATTGGCAACGTACTGCCCCGGCAGACGGCGGATATTTGGAACCTTTATACCAAGGGCGATGTCGCTGCTGCCCGGCGGATTTTCTACACTCAGGTGATTCCCGTTATGAGCGTCTCCCTGGCTTCCACGGCGGAGTTCATCCAGTGCTTCAAGCAGGCGCTGGTCTGGATGGGAGTGATCAAGTCGCCGGCGGTCCGTTCGCCCCTGCGCCCCCTGACCCGGGCACGAATGGAAGAACTGCGCGCGGCGCTGGAAATTGTCCACGTTCCCCTTGCGTGACCCAAAACGATCCCCGTAGGAGGTAACACACATGTCTCGCAAGGTTCTGGCATTGTTCGCACTGCTCTCCTTCTCCCTGTTCGCTTTGCTGGGATGCGCCAAACAGGAACCGACCAAGCCCGCTGAACCGGCCAAGGCACAGGAACAAGCCAAGCCCCAGGAACCGGCCAAGCCTGCGTTCCCGACCAAGGCCCTGACGATTCTGGTACCCCACGCCGCCGGCGGCGGCACCGACGCCGTGGCCCGGGCCCTGGCCAAGTCTGCTGAGCCGATCTTCAGCCAGCCCATCACCGTCGTCAACAAGGCCGGCGCCAGCGGCGCTACCGGCATGACGGAAGGTCTGAACGCCGCCGCTGACGGCTACACCGTCACCATGGCCACCGTTGAGATCACCCTCCACCCCACCATGGGCAATGTCCCCTGGAAGGCCTCGGACTTCAAGTCGGTCCTGCGGGTCAACTTTGACGCCGCAGCCATCACCGTGCCGGCCAACAGCCCCTACAAGACCTTTGAGGACTTCGTAAAGGCGGCCAAGGAGAAGCCCGGCGCCCTGAAGGTAGGCGCCAGCGCCCCCGGCACCATCTGGCACCTGGCTGCCCTGGGCCTGCAGGAGAAGACCGGCGCCAAGTTCAACGTGATTCCGTTCCCGGGCGGCGCTGCCCCTGCAATCACGGACCTCCTCGGCGGACACCTGGACGCCGTCACCGTCAGCGCTGCGGAAGTGGGCCAGCACGTGAAGGCCGGCAAGGCACGCATCCTGGCTGTCATGGCCCCGGAGCGGCTGAAGGGCTTCCCGGACATCGCCACCACCAAGGAACTGGGCACTCCGCTCGACATCAGCACCTGGCGGGCGTTTGTGGTGCCGGGCAAGACGCCGGACGACGTGGTCAAGGCGCTGCATGACGGCTTCAAGAAGGCGATGGAAGATCCGAAGTTCGTGGAGTTTATGACCAACGGTGGTTTTGGCATGGGCTACATGTCCACGGCCGATTTCCAGAAGTTCATGGACGACCAGGCGAAGTTGTTCCAGCCGCTCCTCGAGCAGGCTGGGCTGGCGAAGAAGTGATAGTGTGCGCACGGTTAATCTGATCGCTGCGGTCCTGCTGATGGCCCTCGCCGGCGGCGTTGTTTACGTCGCCAGGAGCTTCCCCGCTTCTCAGGGAACCCTGGGGCCCGCCTTCTTCCCCAACCTGATGGCGGGGGTGCTGGCCGCTTTTTCCGCCGCCATGCTGATCCAGGCGCTCCTGGGCGGTGCCAGAGAACCCGCACCCACCAGGCCCGGACGTCCGCTGCTGCTGGTGCTTGTCTGCATGGGGCTCTACGTCTTCCTGCTGCCCGTGCTCGGGTTCCTGGTGACTACACCGGCCTTTCTGGCGGCCACCGGTCTCGTTCTGGCGGACTCGATCCGTCGGTGGTGGAAAGCCGTGACCGTGACCGCCATCCTTACTACAGGCGCCCTCTACATCTTGTTCGTACACCTGCTGAACGTACCGCTGCCTTGATCGAGAGCGGCCGGGGTGCTACATGGGCAGACCCCGGCCGCTTGACGCCCATGGAAATGAGGGAGCATCATGCCCGAAGTGATCACCTTTGGGGAGCCGTTGATTCTCCTCGCCCCTGAACTGCCCGGTCCCCTTCGCCACGTGGACCGGTTCCGAAAGAGTGTGGTGGGCGCCGAATTGAACTTCGCCATTGGCGTGAGCCGCTTGGGACTGAGCAGCGGCTGGTTCGGCCGGGTTGGTCAGGACGAGTTCGGCGCCCAGGTTGTGGCCTGCTTGCGCTCCGAGGGCGTCGACACCAGCCGCGTCCGCTTCGACGCCGAGGCGCCTACGGCTGTCATGTTTAAGGAGCATCGGGGCGTCGGCGAACCGCGGGTTATCTATTACCGCAAGCACTCAGCGGCCTCCCGGACGGGACCTGAAGATCTGGACGAGTTGTACCTCAGGGGCGCCCGCCTGCTGCACGTGACGGGAATTACGCCGGCACTCAGCGACAGCTGCCTCAGAGCCGTGCACGAAGCGGTGGGCTTGGCACGCAGGGCAGGCGTCACGGTCAGCTTTGATCCAAACATTCGCCTGAAGCTAATGGGTCGCGACCGGGTTCAGGAACTTCTCCTGCCCTTGGTGGAAGCCGCCGACCTGCTGCTGCTCGGGCTTGACGAAGGGGAAGTGCTGTTCGGGGTGAGCGGTCCCGATGAAGTGGTGGCGGCCGCCCGCGCCCGCGGCTCCCGGGTCGTGGCAGTGAAGTTGGGCGACGAAGGAGCAATCGCATCGGACGGCACCGTGACCGTCAGGCGGCGGGCTCTGGCTGTCCCCAAGGTCGTGGACACGGTCGGCGCCGGCGACGGGTTTGACGCCGGGTTCGTCGCCGGCTATCTGCGGGGCTCTCCGCTGGAGACCTGCCTTCATATGGGAACCGTAGTCGGCGGGTGCGCCGTCACGGTCATGGGCGACTACGAAGGTTACCCCACCTGGCTGGAGGCCGAGCAGTTGATGGGCACCGCCCCGCCTCCGCCCCCCCGCTGAGCATAACAATGGTAAACGGTCGGGCGCCCACTCCGGGCCCCGACCGTTTGCCATTGTTATGCCTGCGCTTTCCGGAACCAGGCGGCCAGCAGCCCGGTCCCGGTGGGGAGAAGGACCCCCCACGCCAAGAACCCCATGGCCGAGAGCGGACTGTCCACCACACACGCCACCGTGCTCCCGATGCCCAGAACGGCGTACAGGAGGAACGTCCAGCGCACCGTGCCTTCAATCCCTTTGCGTGACAGGGCAACCCCGTTGCAATATCTCCTATCGTTATGCCACAGTACGGGCCTTGAAGGTGCGAATGGGAACGGGGTTTTTTCCACGGAGGACGCGGAAGGGGACACGGAAATCGCGGCAGTGGAAGTGGGAATGTGATATGGCCGTGGATTCCGCAGATGGCGCGGATTTAGAATCCAACGCGGATTCATACATTAGTAAAATGCGTCCCTGCGCCTTGTCTGATGGTTCTTTCAGGATCTGCCTTCTATAATTAAATATAATACAATTTATAATTCCATTTACCGCAATCAGCGACATCGCCGTTTTATTGTCCCATTCCGTGTCCTCCGCGCCTTCCGTGCCCTCCGTGGCAAAATGTCTCCAGTACCCCACATTCGCAGCCTTCCATTCCATAAGAAACGCAGCGGTGTACGAGGTGTACACCGCTGCTCAAACAAATGGGGTTCAGGCGCCTCAGCGTGTCACGGATGACCGGCCACACTCTCCCCGGCCCTGCTGCGCAGGGCGAGCAGCGCCTCCAGAACTCCGCCGCCGATGGCGCGCGCCTTGTCGCTGATCGTGTAGCACTGGCTCACTTCACCGCGCGGATCCACATCGCCGATCTTCAGCTTCTCCCACACGAACGTGCCGTCGCGCACCAGCCCACGGACCACGCCCGCGATGGTCGTACGCACGGCCTGGATGTTGCCGTCCGCCCCGTGAACCTCTCCGACGATGTCGCCCGGCGCGACCTTGTCGGTAATATCGACCCAGTTTCGGAAGAGGCCCGCGGACGGCGCCCGCAGCACACGCTGGGTCGAAGCGCCGCCGATTTCGCCGGGAATGCCGGTATCGGGCAGCGCGCTGCCCTGGTAGAGCACCCGGCCCAGGTCGTGGCCCCGCATGGTCTCCACCACGGCGTGGCAGTCCCGGCCCGCGGTAAAGCCGGGGCCCATCGCCACCACCACGGGCGCATCGGTGATGCGGGTGCCCGTGTTCCGCTTCGCCATGATGGCGTCGACCACTGCGACCGGCGAGAGCTGCATGGCCAGCCGTGCGTCCGGGTCCACGGCGACTGTCACCCAGCCTTTGGCCAGGGCAGCACGCACGGCGGGCACGGTGTCGGCGCGCACCGCCGTAATACCTTCCACCGTGTGGCAGCCGGTCACCACCGCCTCGGCAAAACTGACCGTCCGCCGCACGCAAAGCGGTGCCGGCAGTTCGGTCATGAGAATGCGAAAACCGGCCCGGTAGAGCCGCGCTGCCACGCCCGTGGCCAGGTCACCCGCGCCTTTAATCAAGACCAGATCCGACATTCCGATTCCCCCCATCTATACGCCGCCGCCCGGGGCGGAGACCGGCTCAATGAAGACCTCCATCTTCCCGCCGCAGACAGCGCTCTCCTCCAGCGCCGGGTCCTCCCAGAGATCGACCACGACGTAGGCCGGGCGCCCGCTCGCCAGCACTTCCAGGGCTTCCCGCCGCACTTCGGCCTCCCCGCACCCGCCGCCGATGGTGCCCTTTATGCGGCCGTCGGGCCAGATCAGCATCTTGGCGCCGGCCTTACGTGGGCAGTGCCCGCGCACGTTGACGACCGTGGCGAGGGCCAGCGGCCCCTCCTGCAGACAGATCTGCGGCAGTTCCAGCATCAGCTCACGATCCAACCCCGACACCTCCCCGCACCGCGAGCGGCCTGGCTTCCCGGTTCAGCCGCCGGTCCAACTGCGACAGCGAGACCCCGGTGCCGCCCCGGCGGGCCTTGATCAGCTCCGCCACCACGGAGACCGCGATCTCAAAAGGCGATTCGGCGCCGATGTCCAGCCCGATGGGGGCGTGGACCCGGGCCAACTCCGCCTGGGAAACCCCGTGCTCCGTCTGCAGCAGCCCGAAAATCGTCTCCACCCGGGTCCGGGAGCCGATCATGCCGATATACCGGGCCGGGCGCCCGAGCACTTCCAGCAGGCAGGACATATCGTGGCGGTGGCCGCGGGTGACCAGCACCACGCTATGCGTGGCGCTCAGGGTCAGCGAACACATCGTCCGGGGCATGTCGGCACAGATCACTTCGTCGGCGTCGGGGAAGCGCTCCCGGTTGGCGAAGGCCATCCGGTCGTCGACCACCGTCACCCGAAACCCGGCCTGCACGGCCATGCCGGAAATCTGCTGGGCGATGTGCCCCCCGCCGGCAATCACGAGCGCCGGCCTGGGAATGTAGGGCTCACAGTACAGCACATAGTCACCGGCCGGAGTCCGGTGGGTCGCCAGCCGGGGCCGCTGGTCCTGCAAGGCCCATTGGGCGCCGCCCAAAGCGGCGCCCTCCAGGTCATGGTCATTGCAGAGGCCGGACAAAATCCCGGCCTCACCGATCAACAGCTTTCTGCCAACCCATTCGTCGCGCAGTACGGGGGCTCTCACGATGGTGACAAGGACGACCGTTTCCTGCGCCTCCAGCGCTTGAGACAGCCTTAGCAAGGGGTCCATCCTGCATCTCCCCTTCCCGGATGGGTGGCCATAGCGTGACTGTAGTTACTTGCCCGCGCCCCGCAGGCAGCGCAGCACCCGCTCGGGCGTAAAGGGCTGTTCGGAGACTCGCACCCCGGTGGCGTCGCAAATGGCGTTGCTGATGACGGCCGGCGGCGGCAGAATCGGCGGCTCGCCGATGCCCCGGGCGCCGAACGGGCCCACGCCCGGACTGACCTCCAGCACGCCCGCCTCCACGTCGGGCAGGTCCTTGACGGTCGGAACCAGGTAGGTATGGAAGTCGATGGCCTTGCTGTACCCCTCTTCGATGACGAGGTTCTCCCAAATGGCGTAGCCCAGACCCTGCACGGACGCGCCGTGTATCTGCCCCTCCACGCTCTGCTGGTTGATGCACTGGCCCACATCGTGCACGGCCACGTACTTCAGGACCTTCAAACGGCCTGTCTCCGTATCCACTTCCACGTAAGCGGCGTGGGTGCCGTAGGTGAAGTCCCGGAAGACCTGGCCCTGCCCGGTCTCTTCGGACCAGGGCTCGCCGCCGGGCGTCTGGTAGACCGACAGCTGCCCGCGGGGCACGCCGGCCCGGGCGCAGGCGCTTACCCAATCGGCGTGGCTCAGCCGGCGCTCCGGCTGGGACTTGACGTACACAAACCCGTCGGCGGTCGCCAGGTCGCTCACCTCGGTGCCGAGCACCTGCGCCGCCACCGGGGCCATCAGTTCAAACAGCTCGCGGCTGGCTTTCAGGATCGCGTTGCCCGACATGCTGAGCTGCCGGGAGGCGGTGGTGGTGCCGGCCAGGGGGGTCAGGGCGCTGTCGGAGATGTGGACGGAGATGCGCCCCAGCGGCACGCCCAGGACTTCGCTGGCGATCTGGCAGAGCGAGGCCGCCTGGCCGCCGCCCACGTCGGGCACGCCGCAGCGGATGGTCAGCGAGCCGTCGGTCTCGAAGCCGGCCCAGGCGCTGGACCAGTCCTTCAGCCAGACGATGCGGCCATAGGCGCCCATTTCGCACGCAATGCCGCGGCCGACCTTGCAGTGCGGCGCCGACGGCGCCGGCGTGGGCCCCAGCAGCTCCAGGGCCTTCTCCGTACATTCCGGCAGGGCAATGTAGGTCTCGGCCTTCTGGCCCACGGCGAACATTTCGCCCTGCTTCAGCCAGTTCTTGGCCCGGAACTCGGCGGGATCCATGCCCAGCGCCCGCGCCACCTCGTCCATCTGCGACTCGTAGGCGAAGCAGGGCTGCGGGGCGCCGAAGCCGCGGAACGCGCTGGAGGGCACGTTGTTGGTGTAGGCCGACGTGGCATCAACCTTCACGTTCGGCACGTCATACGGCCCGCAGGCGTTCACGGTGGAGTACATCAGTACCAGCGGACTCAAATAGGCATAGGCGCCGGAGTCGGAGATCAGCTCGACTTCCTGGGCGGTGATCTCACCGGTTTTTTTGGCGCCGGTCTTGTAGCGCATCCAGTAAGGGTGCCGCTTGGTACGGGCCATGATCGCCTCTTCGCGGCTCCAGACCATCTTGACCGGACGCCCGGTGTGCATGGCCAGCAGCCCGATGTAGAGCTCCAGAATCACGTCTTCCCGGCCGCCGAAGCCGCCGCCGACGTAGGTGCCAATGGTGCGCACTTTGTTTTCGGGCAGCCCCAGCACTTTGGCGACGCCGCGGTAATGCTCAATGACCTGGGTGGCGTAGCGAATGCAGAGCACGCCGTCAGCATCGATCCAGGCGACGCCGGCGTCCGGCTCCAGGTAGGCGTGCTCCTGCCAGGAGGTGCGGTACTCCCGCTCCACGATCACATCCGCTTCAGCGAAGCCCTTCTCCATGTCGCCGCGGCGGATCCGCCACGACGACAGGGCGTTGCCGGACTCATGCACGGGCGGCGCCCCCGGCTCCAGGGCCTTCTTCTGCTCGTAAACACCCGGCAGCAGTTCATACTCGACTTCGATCAAGTCGACCGCCGCCTGTGCAATCTCCTCGGTTTCAGCGGCCACCAGGGCGATGGGCTCGCCCTGAAAGCGGACGCGGCCGTCCGCGAGCACGTTCATGGCCGACCGGAGCCGTCCCACGGCCGTGGTCTGCCCCGGCACGTCGGTCCAGAGCGTGTTGTTGGGCACATCCTTGGCGGTCAGCACCGCCACCACGCCGGGCAGCGCCTCGGCCTTGCTGGTATCAACCCGCACCAGGCGGGCCGAGGGGTGGGCGCTCCGCTTGATCTTGCTGTGCAGCATGCCCGGCATCGACCATTCGGCAGCGTAGCGGGTCCGGGCGGCTACTTTGTCCCAGGCGTCGTGCCGGGGCACACTCTGCCCGATGATGCGAAACTCGCTCATGCGCCGCCCTCCTCTCGCTCCGCCACTACCTTTGCCGCAGCCGCGATGGAGTCCACGATCTTGGTGTAGCCCGTGCACCGGCAAAGGTTGCCGCTGATGCTCTCGCGGATCTCTTCGCGGGTGGGGTTGGGGTTCTCCTTGAGCAGTTCGGCGCCGGCGACGACCATGCCCGGTGTGCAGTAACCGCACTGCACGCCGCCGTTGTGGACAAACGCGTCCAGCAGCGGCGCCGTCCCGGGGTCATTGCCTACCCCCTTGACGGTGACCACCTCGCAGCCTTCGGCCTGACCGACGGGGACGAGGCAGGAGTTGACGGCAACGCCATCGAGCAGCACGGCGCAGGTGCCGCAGTCGCCCTGGGAACACCCGTCCTTCACTTCATAGGCAAAGAGCCCTTCACGCAGGGCGTGCAGCAGGCTCCAGTGCTCGGGAACGGTGGCGGTGACCGGCTTGCCGTTCAGAGTAAAAGCGACGGAGATCGTCCGGAAGTCCATAGGTTAGCACCACCCTTTTTCAGGTCAAACCCTTTGGGCGCAGGCGGCCAGAATGTGGCGGCGCACCATCGCCTCCGCCACCCAGGTCCGGTACTCGGCCGTCGCGCGCACGTCGGAAATGGGGCGAATATCGGCACTCACTTTGGCGGCGGCAGCAGTTGCCACTTCATCGGTAATGCGGCGGCCCACCAGTTCGGCTTCCACGCTCGCTGCCCGCACTGCCGTGGGCGCCACGGCACCGAGAGCCACCCGGGCCCCCGTGCAGACCTCGTCGTCGAACTCCAGCACCACGGCGCCGCTGACGACGCTGATGGCCATGGCTTCCCGGAGGGCAAACTTGAAGTAGCTGCTGCGGGCCGTGGCCGGCAGCGCTGGAAAGGCGATTTCGGTGACCAGTTCGTTGGTGCGGCGGGCGGTCTTGCGCACGCCGGCCAGGAACTCGGCGAGCGGCAGGCGCCGGGCGGTGCCGCCGGGGCCGGCCAGGGCGACCTCGGCGCCCAGGGCCAGCAGGGGCGGGGCCAGGTCAGCCGCCGGGCTGGCGTCGCACAGGTTGCCGCCGACGGTCGCTCGGTTGCGGACCAGATGCCCGGCAAAGGTCTGAGCGGCGGAGGCGAGCACCTGTACGGTTTGCCGCAAATCGGACTGACGCAGCAGGTCGGTGACGGTGGTGAGGGCGCCGATGCGCACCCACCCGGCGTCCTGGCGGATGTACCGCAGGGGCAGCCGTGCGATATCGACCACCACCTCGGGCCGGGCCCGGCCGCTGCGGAAGTCAGGCATGAAGTTGGTGCCGCCGGCCACGGGCATGGCGGCAGCACCATACTGCTGCAGCAGTGCCAGGGCCTCAGCGATGCTGGCGGCACGCTTAAAATGGTAGGACATGCTGGATCACCTCCTCATCGTGTTAGCCCAGCAGCGGGTCGCTGGGGGCCGTCGGGCGGATGAGCTGACCGGCGGGTTCGCCCAGCGGACGGCCATCCTGCATGATCTGGCGGCCCCGCAGGAAGGCGGCCACGGGCATGCCCTTGACCCGGATGCCGTGGAAGGGGTTCATCGGGTTTTTGCTGAGCAGCTCTTCCCGGGTCAGCACGTGTTCCTTTTTCATATCGACCACGGTGAAATCGGCGTCGGCGCCTACCCGGATGGCGCCCTTGCGGGGGTACAATCCGAACAGGCGGGCCGGGTTTTCCGACAGCAGTTGGGCGGCCTGGTTCAGCGTGATGCGCCCTTCATTGACGGCGTTTAGCATCAGCGGGACCATGGTCTGCACGCCGCAGGCGCCGGCGGGCGCCGCCCAGATGTTCCCCTGCTTCTCCGCCAGGGTGTGGGGGGCGTGGTCGGAGCCAATGGCCTGAATGCGGCCCGCCCGGACCGCCGCCCAGAGCTCCTCGGCGTTGGCCTGCTCCCGGATGGGCGGCAGCACCTTCATGTCGATGCCCACCCGCCCGAAGTCCTCGGCGCCCAGCAACAGGTAGTGCGGGCAGGTCTCGCCGGTGACCCGGACGCCCCGGGCGCGGGCCCGGTCCACGAGCACGGTCCCTGCGTGAGCCGACATGTGCAGAATGTGCAGGTGCACTCCCGTGGCCCCGGCCAACTCGATGCCGGCGTTGATCGTCATCAGTTCGGTAAAGGGCGGCCGGGACCGCAGGAACGCTTCATATGAAGTTGGGTTTGCATCCCGCTCACGGGAAGCGAGGCGGGTAATAACGCTGTGGTTCTCGGCGTGCACGGAGACCAGGCGCCCGGTAGCCGCCACCGTCTCGAACATCTCGTAAATCTGGCCTTCGTCCGGGGGCATGATCACGTCGTCGCCCGGCTTGAAGTTGTAAACCAGGGCCAGGGTCTTCGGGTTGAGGCCGTAGCCCCAGAAGAGCTTGTACCCGACGACGCCGGCTTGCGCCATCTCCGCGATGTGGGCGCGGTTGGCGTCGCCCAGCACCAGGCCCCAGAGGCCGAAGTCGACGAACGCCTTCGGGGCCAGGTATTCGGCCTTCGCCGCGAAACTGGCCGCATCGATCACGGGCGGAACGGTATTGGGCATCTCCAGTACCGTGGTAACGCCACCGGCCGCGGCCGACCGCGTCGAGTGGGCGAAGTCTTCCTTATGCTCGGCGCCCGGGTCCCGGGTGTGCATATGCTCATCGATGACGCCGGGCAGCACCACAAGGCCCGTGGCATCGTAGACCGCCGCGGCCTCCAGGCCGGACAGGTCGCCCACCGCCACCACCTTGCCGCCGCGCACGGCGACATCGGCCGTATACGAATCCCGGGGCGTTACTACCGTGCCGCCGCGAAGAATCAAATCTGCCAACACGATTCGTTACCCCTTTGCCGCTTGCTTATGGGCCTGCAGGTAGGACTGCTGCACCACGGGCGACTCGAGCAGTTCCGCCCGGCTGCCCGCCATGACGACGGCGCCTTTCTGCATGATGTAGCCCCGGTCCGAAACGTTGAGCGCCTTGGTGGCGCTCTGCTCCACCAGCAGGATCGTCAGCTTGCCTTCGCTTTTGATCTGCTCGATGGTCTTGAAGACCTCCTCGACCATCAGCGGGGAGAGGCCCAGCGAGGGCTCATCCATCAACAGCAGCTGCGGTTCGCCCAGCAGCCCCCGGGCGATGGCCAGCATGCAGCGCTCGCCGCCGCTAAGCGTGCCCGCCTTCTGCCGGGACCGCTCCTTAAGGCGGGGGAACCGTTCATACAGCTCGCCCATGCGGCGGGCGATCCGGACCTGGTCGTTCTGAAAGTAAGCGCCGAAGCGCAGGTTCTCTTCCACGGTCATTTTCGGGAACATACCGCCATCCTGCGGCACCATGGCGATTCCGCTCTGGACGATTTTGTGGGACGGTTGCCCGTCAATGCGGACGCCGTTGAAATGGATGGCGCCGGCGACCGGCTTGACCAGCCCCAGAATCGTCTTGAGCAGCGTGGTCTTGCCCACGCCGTTGGCGCCCAGTACGCAGACGACTTCGCCCCGGTTGACTTCCGCCGTGACCTGCTGGAGCATCGGGATCTTTCCGTAATACGTGGAGATGCCCTGAATGCTTAACATGTCTACGCGCTCCCTCCCAGGTAGGCCCGAATGACCTCTTCGTTCTCAGCCACCTCGGCGTAGGAGCCTTCGGCAATCTTCTTGCCGGCGTTGAAGACGACCACCCGGCTGGTCACTTCCGCCATGACGTCCATGTCGTGCTCGATGATGATGATGCTGACTTCCGGCGACCGCCGCCGGATCCGCTCAATGTCCTGCATCATCTTCGCCGTCTCTTCCGGGTTCAGACCGGCAGAGGGCTCGTCCAGCAGAATCAGAGCCGGCTCGGAGACCATGGCACGGCAGATCTCAATCCGGCGCCGGTCGATGTGCGCAATGGAGCGGACCCGCTCGTAGCACCGGCTGACCAGATCTTCATTGAAGTAGCTCAGGTACTCCAGCGCCTTCTCGATGCCGACCTTCAGTTCGGCATCGACCTTGCGGGGCCGGAAGACGGCGTCCTGCCAGGTCGTCGTCTGCCGGGAGTACAGGCCGCTCAGCACATTGTCCAGCACGCTCAGGTTCCAACAGAGCCGGCTGCTCTGAAACGTCCGGGCCACCCCCATCTGCCGGATGGCGTCGGGCGACAGGCCGCCGATCTCCTGACCCCTAAACTTGACGGAGCCGCGCGTCAGCCGGTAAATGCCGGTCAGCAGGTTGAAAAACGTCGTCTTGCCGGAACCGTTGGGGCCAATCAGCCCGACAACTTCACCCGGTCCCATCGCAAAATCCACAGAGTTGACAGCCCAAAGGCCACCGAAGTTGATGGCCACATCCTGTGCGTGGAGCAGTCCCACGGACTGAACCCCTCCCTTCCCGGCGGCTTACTTCGGCAGCTGCAGGTCGTACCGGCGGACCCGCTTGGGCATCAGCCCGTCCGGCCGGAACAGCAGTACGCAGAGCAGAATCAGCCCGTACAGCAGCATACGGTAGTCGGTGAATCCGCCCAGTTTCTCGTCGATCAGCGTCAGCAGCACAGACCCGACCACCACGCCGAGCACGTTGTCCGGCCCACCCAGAATCACTGACGAAATGATGATCAGCGATTTGGAGAAGCTGAAGTCCTCGGGCCCGATGAAGCTGATGTAGTGGGCATAGAGTGCACCGGCCAGCCCGGAGAAGGCACCGCCCATACAGAACGCAATCAGCTTGGCCCTGGCCGGGTTGATGCCCTGGCAGTTGCCGGCGATTTCGTCCTCGCCGATGGTGTTCCAGGCCAGGCCCACCCGCGACAGGTGCAGCCGGGAAGCCACATAGCCGCAGACGAGCAGCATGGCGGCCGTCAGATAAAAGTAAAGCGCCTGGTAGGGCAGCTTGTAGACGACCAGCCAGAAGGAGTCCCGGAACGAGAGCGGCCCAATGCTGTAGGGCGGAATGGCGGCAATGCCGTTCGGCCCCCCGACGGCGTCGGTGTTGACCAGCAGCAGCCCGAAGACCAACTGCAGGGCCATGGTCACCAGGGACAGGTAGTAGCCTTTGGTCTTGAGCGTCGCCACACCGACGACATACGCCAGTACCACGGTGGTCACGACGGCGACCGGTAGGCCCAGCCAGGGGCTGAGGCCGGTTTTGGTGGCTAGCAGGGCCGAGGAGTAGGCGCCCATGCCAAAGAAGGCGCCGCATGCGAAGTTGACCATGTCGGTGCTGCCCATTTGGAAGTTGAGCCCCAGCGCTACAATGCCGGCCAGGCAGGCCATGACGGCGATGTGAATCAGGTAGGGGCTTTGCCGCATGGGAATCGGCAGTACCAGGAGCACCAGCCCGAAGGAGAGCAGGGACACGGCCTTATGCCGAGCATGCAGTTCATAGAGCCGGTCGGCCAATCCGACCTTGTCCAGATAGACCAACACGACAACCACGCCCGCCACTGCGGCCATGGAGACGGCAAACTCGCCGGATACCGCCAGATAGAGCCACAGCCCGGCAGCGAGGGCCAGCCCCGCTACTGCCAGCAGCGAAGTGGGCAGGCGCCGCCCTGGCGTGGCGGACGGGCGCCACTGGGGCGTGGTGGATTCTTTAGGGTTGATCAAGGGCTATCGGTCCCCCCGCTCGTGTCATCTCCCGTACCGTTCAGACCTTCTCGATGTGCTTTTCGCCCAGAATCCCTTCCGGCTTGAACACGATGAAGAGCACCAGCACGAGGAAAGCGAATACGCTGCCATAAGCGGTGCCGCCCGGGACATAGCCGGTTACAAAGACTTCGACAAACGCGATCACCATGGAGCCCACAATCGCACCATAGGTGTTGCCAAGCCCGCCCACGACCGCGGCGGAGAAGCCTTTGACACCGTACATAGAGCCCATGTCGAAGCGGACAATGCTGTAGTAGGAACCAATCAGGAATCCGCCGATGCCCAGCAGGAGCCCGCCGAGCACAAATGTCAGCGTAATGGTTTTTGACAGATCGATACCGACCGTACGGGCGGCCTCGCGGTTCTGGGCGATGGCTTGCATCGCCTTGCCCAGCTTCGTCCGGGTGACGAACAGGTAGAGCAGGGTGAGCAGGCCCAGGGTGACGCCGATTACGATCAGGTTCTTGTACGATAGAATGCCAATATCAAACAGAGCGCCCCGGGGCATCAGATCGGGGAACGACTGCGGGTTACGGCCCTGCGGGTAGAACAGGCCGATCAGTTCCCGGATGACCACGCCCAGGGCAATCGTGGTCAGGAGCGGAATCAGGGTGGAGCCGTTCTCGTAAGGCTTGATGGCCACCCGGTAGGAGACCACCGACAGCGCTGCGCACAGCAGTGCGGACCCGGCCACCAGCAGGAGAACCAACGCCCAGGCGGGGAGCACGCCGGCCAGGCCCAGCGCCGCCACGGTGCCGTTAAGCACCAGCAGGGCAAAGGAGCCCGAAATGGCGATGTCGCCCACGCAGAAGACCACTTTGTCGATGACGCCGAAGAAAAGCGAGAAGCCTACCGCCGCGAGGGTGTAGCAGCACCCGAGGAGCACGGCGTTCATGATCTGCTCGGCTAGTACAGACACACTGATCTTCCTCCCGTTTCGTCAGGCTCGAACCGTTTCCGTCGGCCAGGAGTAACGGACGGAAACGGTCCGACCCTTCCTTCAACTCCGCTCGTTCCCGTACGGCGCCCTGCCCGCCGCGGGGCTGACCCCCGCGGCGGACGGACGCAGTTCAGCGGGAGGTGCTGTTACTTGGTCAGCTTCCGCTTGCCGCTGGCGTACTCGGAGTCCTCCCAGGGCATCCACTTGCCGTCCTGCACGACCATGACGGTCACGACGGAGTTGGTGGTCTGGCCGTTGTCGCTGAAGGTCGTCTTGCCGACGACGCCCTGGTGCTCGACCTTGGCGATCGCGTCGATCAGCTTCGCCTTGTCGGCGCCGACGGTCTTGAGGGCATTGACGATGATGTTGGTGGCGTCATAGGAGAACGGTCCGTAGGGGCCGGAGGGCTCCTTGAAAGAGGCCGCATTGTAAGCCTTGGCGAACTCGGCGCCGCCGGGGAGCTTCTCGATGGGCTTGCCGGACTTGGAGGCGACGGTGCCCTCAGCGTTCTCCTTGCGAGCCACTTCAATGAACTTGTCGTCCATGATGCCGGAGATGCCGGCCAGGGGGACGTTCATGCCGAGTTCCGTCATCTGCTGGCGAACCAGGGCGCCTTCCGTCACGACGCCGCCGAAGTAGACGGCTTCCGGCTTCAGGTTCTTCACCTTGGTCAGAATGGCCCGGAAGTCGGTCTGGCCGACCTGGATTTCGTCGACGGAGAGGATTTCGCCGCCGTTGGCCGTGGCCTGGGACTTCCACGCTTCGGTGTTGTTCTTGCCGTACACGCTGGTGTCGGAGATGATCGCCCACTTCTTCAGCCCGGCCTGCTTGACCAGGAACTGCGCGAAGGGCGCGTTCTCCTGCACCGAAGTCGGCACAACACGGGTGATGGTCGGGTAATTCTCCTTGGTGGTCAGGGTCGGGGAGATGGCGCCCCAGATGATGAACGGGGTCTTGGCCTGCTTGAAGATGGGAATGGTCGCCTCGGCCACGCCGCTGTTCCAGTGGCCGATGGCCGCCACGACAGCCGGATCCGAAACGATCTTGGTCGCGGCGGAAGCGCCGGTACCGGGCGTGGACGCGTCGTCGAGGATGATGGTCTCGATCTTGAAGGGGAGCTTGCCGGATTCATTGGCCTGGCGCACCGCCAATTCGAAGGCGTTGCGGGCGCCGGTGCCCTGCGAGGAAGCGGAGCCGGTCAGGGGGCCGATGAACCCGATCTTGACTACCTTGGGCGCCGCCGGAGCAGCAGGAGCGTCGGCAGGCTTCTGAGCCTCCTTGCCCTTGTCGCCGCACCCACTGAGCAGAACCCCCGCCATCAGGAACACGGCAGCAAACGTTGCGACGGATCTGGTACCCCTCTTGAAGAACATGTGTTGCCCCCTCCTCTTGTGCTCTATCATGCAAGCCGGGCATGTGCAGCCTCCGGCATCAACATGAACAGGGCCGCTCGAGCCGGACCTGGGGCTGGGATTTACGAATCAGCGCAGGCCTTGATCGCCCGCACGATGCTGGTGTAGCCGGTGCAGCGGCAGATGTTGCCGCGCATGTACTCCCGGATCTCCGCTTCGGATGGGTTGCCGCCCTTGTTCAGCAGCGACTTGGCCGCCACCACCATACCGGGCGTGCAGAAGCCGCACTGCACGGCAGAATGGTCCAGGAACGCCTCCTGCAGGGGATCAAGTTTCTCTTCCTTGGCCAGGCCTTCAGCGGTGGTGATCTGCTTGCCCTCCACGCTCACCGCCAGGGTGAGGCAGGCGAGGGCCGGCTTCTCATCGATCAGGACCGTGCAGGCGCCGCATTCACCGATGCCGCAGCCGTACTTGGTGCCCGTCAGGTGCGCTTCGTCGCGGATCAGGTTGATCAGCAGCTGGTTCGGGGCGACCCGGAAAGACCGGCGGGTGCCGTTGAGAGTAAACTGAATTTCACGCTCGGTCATCACAGCGCTTCACCTCCGGCTCTCGCCCATGCGGCAATCAGTAGTTGTTCCACAATAACACGGGCCATGGCCTTGCGGTAGCGGGCAGTGGACCGCACATCCGTAATCGGGTTGATATCCCGGGCGGCCAGGGCCGCCGCCGACTGCACCAGGCTGCGGCTGAGGGTCTCGCCCTGCAGCAGGCTTTCGACGCTGCGGGCCCGCACGGCGGTCGGTGCCACGGCGCCCAGGGCGATCCGGCATTCGGCGCAGATGCCGCCTTCGCGCCGGATGAAGACCGCCGCATTCACCTTGGCAATATCGCCGCTGACGCGGGCGATTTTGGTATAGGCGCTGCCGCTGTTGGGGCCGGGCTCGGGCACCCAGATCTCCGTCAGCAGCTCTTCCCGCTCCAGGACGGTCCGCCCCGGACCGGTGAACAGCTCTTCAACCGGCACCGACCGGAAACAACCGACCCGCTCGACCACGGTCAGGGCGCCCAGGGCTATGAGGGCCGGGGAGGTGTCAGCCGCCGGCGAGGCGTTGCACAGATTCCCGCCCAGGGTCCCCATGGAGCGGATGGCCGGGCCCGCCATGGCGGAGAGCGCTTCGTAAAGGGCCGTGTAGCGGCTCCGGACCACCGGGGCCTCCTCTACCGTCATCAGCGGAGTGGCCGCCCCGATGCGCAGGCCATTCTCCGTTTCCAAATGGTTCAGATCGGCGGCGCCCTGGATGTTTAGCAGGCACTGGGGCGCCAGCGATCCGGTCTTCATCTTTACCAGCAGATCGGTGCCGCCGGCCAGCACCCGGACGTTTTCGTGGCCGGCCAGCAGGCGGAGCGCCTCTTCCCGGGACGAGGCTTGCAGGTACTCGAACTCGGGCGATAGGAGCCGGGTACTGGTCTGCTCAAACGCCGTACATTCACTCATAGCGCAGCACCCTCCCCCAGGGCTTCCAGAACCTTCTCCGGGGTGACGGGAAGTTCGCGGAACCGGATGCCCGTTGCGTTATAGATGGCGTTGGTAATGGCAGCGGCCACGGAGTTCTGAGCCGCTTCCCCGATGCCCTTGGCTCCCAGCGGGCCGCTCGGCTCATACGTGTCAGCGAACCCGACGTGAATATTTTCGATCAGCGGCATCTCCGCAGCGGTTGGCAGCCTGGCGTCGGTGATGTACCCCCGGCAGGCCATCTCCCCGGTGCGGGAGTCGTAGGGGACTTCCTCCAGCAGCGTGTAGCCGATGCCCCGGTACAGCGCCCCGATTAGCTGGCCTTCGACCAGATCCGGGTTGATCGGCGTGCCGCAGTCGCCCAACAGGGCGGCCTTGGTGACCCGCACGGCGCCTGTGCGCTTGTTGACTTCGACTTCGACGAAGTGGGTGACGAAGCACGGCGGGCAGTTTTTCTGCCGGTAGCTGTCCGTAGCGGCGACGGTGCCCATGGACTTGATTTGCAGTGTCTTGGCGATTTCGCCCACTGTAACGTAGTTCTCGGGCAGGCCCGTCGGGTAGATGACCGCCTGGCCCAGCTCATCGTTGCGGTCCAGCGTCAGGTCCCGCGGATTCTGCTCCAGCAGGAAGGCGGCCTTTTCCATGAGCTTCTCTTTGAGCTGGAGCGCTACGTGGTTGACCGCCCCGACCCCGCAGTAAATGCCCCGGGTGGCGTGGGTGCAGACATCGTAGCCGGTGGTCCGGGTGTCGGACGGCGCCAGGCTGACCATGTCGAGCGGTATCTTGAGCGTTTCGGCCACGACCTTGGCCGCCGCCTCCCAGGTGCCGCCGCCGTGGTCCATGACCGCCGTGATGATGTCGACCGAGCCGTCCTCGTTCAGCTTCAGCGTGGCGCTGGAGTAGTCGATCACCTCGCCGGGCTTCGGCCCGCCGGTGCCTGACGTGTGGAAGCCCCGGGCCAGCCCGATGCCCCGTACGATCTCTTCGGTCTTGGTCTCGGGCGCCTGCCGCTGGTCCCACCCGATCATCTCGGCGCCCCTGGTCAGCATCTCGTCGACGCCGCAGCTGCGGATGATCGACCGGACGCTCGGGCCCTGGCCCCAGAACTCATCGCCCCGGCCCACATAGTTCATGCGCCGCAGTTCGATGGGATCCATGCCCAGCTTCTCGGCCAGCATGTCCATGATGCTCTCGACGGCGAAGTTGGTCTGCGGATTGCCGTACCCCTGCATGGCGCAGCAGGAGACTTTGTTGGTGTAGACCGCCATGCCCTCGTACGCCAGGTTCCGCCACTTGTAGAGCGATACGAACCAGCCGGCGATGCAGCCGAGCAGCGGATACGCCTGCGTGTTGTGCCCGCCGGCGTCGACCCAGGCTTTCAGGTGTGCGGCGGTGAGCCGCCCGTCCTTCTTGGCGCCGACTTTGAGTTGAAAGCGCACCCCGTACTTGTGGTGGCTGTGCATGTCCTCTTCGCGGGTGGAGACGAGCTTGACGGGCCGCCGGGCCTTCAGGGCCAGGCCCACGCAAATCGGGGTGATGGTGTTCATCTGAATGCTGGAGCCGAAGGCGCCGCCCAGACTGACCCGGACCACGTTCACCTTGTGCAGGGGGAGCCCGTAAATCCGGCCCAACAACTGGCGGGTGTTGTGGATTGACTGCGTCGTGGTCCAGACCGTAATGCCGCCGTCCGGCTCGGGCCGGCAGACCGCCGACTTGGTCTCCATCTGTGCGTGATAGACTCGCTGCGTCTCGAAGTCCGATTCGACCACCACGTCCGCATCTGCAAAACCGGCGTCTACATCGCCTTCCTGGATCGTCCGTTCGCAGGCGATGTTGCGGGTGACGGGCAGGACCGTTTCGCCCAGGAAGACCTGGTCGTACAGGCGGGCGCCGCCTTTTTCCGCCAGGGCGTCATCGATCGTCAGGACTTCCGGCAGCCTCCGGTAGGAGACTTTCACCTTCCTGGCCGCCGCCAGGGCCAGCGCCTCCGTCTCGGCAGCGACGCCGACGACCACCTCGCCCACGTGCCTGACCCGGTTCGGCAGCACCGTCCGATCTCGGTACGTCTTTTCCGGAATGCTGACGATGCGCTCGTTGTAAACCACCTTGGGCACATCGTCGTAGGTGAGGCAGACTGCACCCATGCGCTCCGCTTCCGAGGTATCCACGTGCTCAATCTCCGCATGAGCGTATGGGCTGCGCAAAACCACCGCATACAGCGTGTTCGGCAACGCGACGTCGGAGGAGTATACCTCCCGGCCTGTTACCTTTGCGATGCCATCCAATCGCCGGGTCTTCCGTCCAACTACGTCAAATGCTCCAGCCGTCATCTGAAGTGCTCACCACCCGGCTTAGTTTGTTTTGCCTAGAGATGATACCACATTACTCATCTCCCGGTCTGTGTTCAATTGACATAGTGTCTAATTAAAACTAACATAGTGTGAAAACCCCAGGAGGATCTGCCATGGCTGTAACCGTCGCGGAGATTCTGAACCTCCCGATCATGCAGGATGCCGTGGTTGTGGCCGGAGCAAAAGGTCTCGGCAGTGATATCCGGTGGGTGCATGTTTCCGAACTGCTGGATATCGCGCGCCTGCTTAAGGGCGGCGAACTGCTGCTGACCACGGGCATGGGCTGGTCTGTGCCGCCCGAGCAGCAGGTGAGGTACGTTTTCGAGCTGGCCGAGCGGCACGTCGCCGCCGTGGCCATCTCCCTCGCGGCGTTCGGCCGGGAGGTGCCGCCCGCGATGATCGCCGCTGCCGACCAGGTGGACCTGCCTTTGATTGCCTTTACCCGGGAGTGCGCGTTTGTCCAGCTTACCGAAGAGGTCCACACGCTCATCGTCAACCGGCATTACGCTCAGTTCCGGCAGGCGGAAGAGGTGGCGCACCAGCTGAACCGGGCGGCGCTGCAGAAGCAGGACGCCACGGAGATACTGCGCATTTTGTACCAGGTCGTCAAAAGCCCGGTCGCCTGCGTCTCATACGACGAGAACGGGCGCGGCGGGCGGCTGGGGGCGGAGAGCAGCATTGATTGGGCCGAGCGGGACGAAGGCCGGCTCCGGAGCTACTACCCACCCGGCGAGTGGGGCGCCGCCTTAATTGCTGAGCTGGCGGAGCGCGACCCCGGCGGGGGGCCGGCCGGCGGGGACGAGCCGGCGGCGCTGGGCGCCGGGGACCCGGCGGCACCGCTCACCGTGCCCGTGCGCCTGGGCAGGCGCACGGTGGATGTCTGGCTGCAGCCGATTCTGGTCAGTGGCGAACGGTGGGGCTCCCTGGCGGTGCTCCAGTCGGGACGGCACCTGACCGAGGTGGAGCGGCTGGTGGTCGACCGGGCCGCCGTGACGCTGGCCTACGAGATTCTGCGCCGGCGGTCGCTGCGGGAGCAGCGCCGGGGCACCCTCTCCCGCCTCGCGGAATCCCTGCTGTGCGGGCCGATTTCCGACGTGAACCAGGTGTTCCGCCGGGCCCGGGGTCTGGGGCACGAACTGGAGGACCGCTGGTTCTCGGCGGCGGTTGTGCAGCCCCCGGCAACAGCGAGGCAGACCGAAGTGGAGCAGCGGACGGTGGCGACCTGCGCCCGCATAGGCCTTGGCCACTTGTTCACCTGGAAGGCCGGGCGGATGCATTTGGTGCTCTATGCCGCCGGCGAATCGGGGCTGCGCAGCCAGATGGCCGCTCTGGCCCGAGAGCTGGAGCCGTCGCCGGCGGCCGGGAAAGGCGCTGCCCCTGCCGGCCTGATGCTGGGCTTCGGCCGGATCAGATATGGCCCGGAGCGGCTGGACGAGTCGCGCAAACAGGCCGAGTTCACCATCGCCTTGCGGGAGGCGTACCCCGACCGGTCCACGGAGGCCTTTTTTGATACCACCGGCGTCCACCGGCTGTTCGTCTCCGGCATCGACCCCGAAGAGCTGCACCGGTTTGTCCAGGAAGAGCTGGGTGCGCTCCTGCATCTGGAAGGCAGTGAGCGGGCCCTCATGCTCGAGAGCCTACGCATCATGCTGGATACAAACCTCGCCGTGGCCAGCGCCTCCCGCCTGCTGGGCCTCTCCCGGCAGACGGTCTACCAGCGGCGGGCACGCCTCGAGGAACTCCTGCGCTGCCAGCTGGACTGCCCCCAGAAACGGCTCTCGCTCTCCCTGGCCCTGAACGCCCTCGACTTCGAGTCGCTCACCGCCGCCGGGACGCTGGGGCAGGTGGGCCGCGAAAATCGCTGAGAGTCTGTCGCCGCATGGGCTGGCGCGCTGCCAAAGCGCGTCAGCCCATTTTTGCATGGCTTGACAATCTGAATTTGGGCTCTCTATAATCCAACTCACCCACTTGGGCCCATGCTTCGTATGCAAACGTTCCCGGAAGAGGAGGGGTCTGCCAGTGCCCGTCAACGCCGACCGCATAGGGCGCGACATTGCTGCCTTCGCCGCCATCGGCCGCTCCCCCGACACCCCTGGAATCTCCCGGCTGGCCTTTACACCGGAAGACGCACTGGCCCGGAGTCATATGATCCGGCTGATGCGGGAGGCCGGCCTGACCGTACGGCCGGATGCGGTGGGCAACCTGTTCGGCCTGACGGAGGCTGCCCTGGCCCGCCCCGAGCAGACGGTGCTGATGGGCTCCCACCTGGACACCGTTCCCTCCGGGGGCGCCTACGACGGCGTCGCCGGCGTCGTGGCCGGGCTGGAGGTGGTCCGCTCACTTCTGGAAGAGGGGACGTCCCTGCCCCTGGGTGTCGTCGTGTTCGCATGCGAGGAATCGTCGCGCTTTCGCATGGCAACGGTGGGCAGCAAGACCCTGGCCGGGTTCATGCCCCTGGAAAAGGCGCTCGCGCTGACCGATGCGAACGGCGTGACGTACGGAGAGGCCCTGGCCGCCAACGGCAACTGGGACGAAGTCGGCGGGCCCCACCCCGCTCCCCGGGCGGGCGCCTACCTGGAACTGCACGTGGAACAGGGGCGCGAGATGGAGCGGCAGCATGCCCGCGTCGCCGTGGTGGAGCGCATTGCCGCCCCGACGCGGCTGCGCATCAAGCTGGAAGGAGAAGCGGCCCATTCGGGTGCGACGCCGCTCTACCGCCGCAAGGACGCCCTGGTGGCGGCGGCGGAAGTGATTCTGGCGGTGGAGCGCATCGCCGAGACCGAAGCGCGCTACGGCACCGTGGGGACGACGACCATGTTCGCCCTCACGCCGGCGGCCATCAACGTGGTGCCCGGCACAGCCACCCTGGGGGTGGACCTGCGCAGCGCCGATGGCCCCAGCAAGGACCGCGCTCTTGAGAAACTGGAGCATTTCCTGCAGAGGCTGGGCGCCATGCGCGAAATCCAGGTCAGTTGCGATGTGCTCGGGCGGGAAGAGCCGGTCAGCCTTGACCCGGTTTCTATCGACGCGGTCGCTCGGGCCTGTGCGGACGCACAGCTGCCGCCGGTCCGGCTCGACAGCCGGGCGGGGCACGACGCCATGTACATGCAGCGGGTCTGCCCGACCGGCATGGTCTTCGTGCCCAGCGTCGGCGGGCTCAGCCACCACCCCGACGAGTACACCGCGCCGGAGGACATGGCCCTGGGCACCGAGGTCCTGCGCCGGGCGGCCTGCCTGCTGGTCCAGCGCCTTGCCCGCCCACCGGCTGATCGCGACGCCGGTTAGTACCCTTCTACTTGCGAATTGGGGGCAACGCACTTGGATCAATCCAAAGTCCTGGCGATCTTTGAGCGCCACGGGGCGCTTTTGAAGGGCCACTATGCGCTCTCCTCGGGCCTTCACAGTACCGACTACGTGCAGTCCAGCCTGGTCCTGGGCGAGCCGCCGGCGGCGGAAGCGCTGGCGACGGCCCTGGCCGACCAGTGCCGCAGCCAGATGGGGTTCGACCGGGTCGACTGCGTGGTTGGCCCTGCCCTGGGCGGCGTGGTGCTGGCGTTCCTGATGGCGCGGCACCTGGGCGCCCGGGCGGTCTTCGCCGAGCGCCAGCAGGGGATCATGAGCCTGACGCGGGGCCTGGCCGTACAGCGGGGCGAGAAGGTCCTGGTCGTGGAAGATGTAGTGATTACCGGCGGGACGGTCCGCGAACTGTTGGACCTGATTGCCGAGCGCCAGGGCGACGTGGTCGGCGTGGCGAGCCTGCTGGATCGTTCCACAGGCCCCGTAGTTACGGGCATTCCGTTCGTGGCGCTGGCCCGGCTGGAGACGAGCGTGTACCAGCCGTCCGCCTGCCCGGACTGCGAACGGCAGGAGCCGCTGGTGCGCCCGCGCTACGGGCGCGTTTGACCTGAGCGGGAGGCGGGGAGCCGTGAAACTGCTGACGGTCCTGGGCGCCGGCCCGGGCGATGTGATCAGTCTGGTAGGTGGCGGCGGCAAGACCTCCCTGGGCCTGGCCCTCGTTGCAGAAGCAGTGGTGGCCGGGCTGCGGGCGGTTTTTGCCGTGACGACCAAAATCTACCCGGTCCCGCTGCCGACGGTGGTGGGGCTGGACCTCGCGGCGGTCCGCCGCTTTTCGGCCTGCTGCGTGGTGGCGGGCCCGGCGCCGGGCGGCAAGCTGGCAGGCCTGCCCCCAACGGAAATAGGCCACCTCTTGGAGGCGGCCAATTTCGTCGCGGTTGAGGCCGACGGCTCGGCAGGGCGCCCGCTCAAATTTCCGCTGGCCCACGAGCCGGTGATTCCCCCGGCGAGCACTTTCGTGCTGCCGGTGGCCGGGGCCGGCGTGGTGGGGAAGCCGCTGACCGACGAGTGGGTTCACCGGGCCGCGCAGGCAGCCGCCTACCTGGGCGTACCCGAAGGCGGCGGCGTCACCGCGGCCATGGTGGCCCGCCTGCTGTGGGGGCCGGCTGCGCAGGGGCGCCCTAAGGCGGCCCGGGTGGTGCCCGTGATCAATCAGGTCGACAACTACCCGGCGGCGGCCCGGGCCATCGGGGCGGAACTGCTCGCGCTGGGCGCACGGCAGGTGCTGCTGACCGCGGCCCGGGCGCCGGGCCCGGTGCTGGAAGTGATGACGGCCCGGCGCCGGGCCGGTGACCCCTCCCCCTTGCCGTTCTCTTCTCCCGGATTGCCGTTCCCTTCTCACGGACTCCACTCCCCCCTCAGCCATTGCGGCATGCACAAAGCTCCAGATGACAACCGCGGCCGGTAGGGTCGCCCGGGGCAAGTCTCGTCTCCAACTCAAGAAAAGCAGGCGCCGGGAAAATACCCGGCGCCTTCGCTTTCAGCCAGTCTGGGCGGGGCACGGCTACAGCCCTGCCAAGACCTTTTCCAGCTGATCCGCCTTCTTCACCCAACCGACCTTCGCCCCTTCAAACGCATTCGTGGCACCGCTGAAGCCGGTGTGCTCGAGGTGCAGATGGGTAATGCCACCGACGCTCTTCAGCGTCCACACAACCGTGGTGCTCTCCCCGCCGCTCACCCAGGTGTAGGAGAGCCTGGCAGGCATGTCAACTTCGAGTACCTCACAATCGATAATCCCATTCCACCACTCGGTCGGTTGGGTCCAAAATCGAAATCTATGCCCAACGGCCGGCTTGAAATCGTTGGCCATGATCCATTTTGCCAGCATGGTCGAATCCGTCAGGGCGGCCCATACCTTCTCGATTGGGCTCGCGTACTGGAAATCTAGTGAAACGTTCACTCTTTTTCTTCCTCCTGAAGCAGATCACGTAACAGCACCAGTTTTTCGCTCCAGAACCGTTGGTAGTACGATACCCAATCCCGGATCTCTTTGAGCGGAGACGCATTCAATCGGTAGCGCGTCTCTCTGCCTACCCTTCGATCGACAACCAGCCCGGCATCCTTCAGGATCGCCAGGTGTTTGGAAACCGCTGTGCGCCCCATCGGAAACTGAGTCGTTATCTCATAGAGAGCCAGTTCATCAACTTCAGCCAATAGCCGAAGCAGTTGCCGCCGAGTGGGATCGGCTACGGCATCATAAACATCCCGTGTGTGGCCTGTTCCGTTCACTGCCACCCGCCTCCGAACCGCTGAGCAGCGATCAGTCTCCGTCTCATTATAGGACACCAAAAGGTGTCAGGCAAACGCCCACTCATGAGAACAGCCCCACACAAGAACAAGGCCGCAGGCCCCGCTACAGCTCTGCCAACACCTTTTCGAGCTCATTGCCCATTCTCGTCCATCCGTATTGCGCGCCGTTGAACGCCTGCGCATCCGTGAACCCGGTCTGTTCGAGATGCAGACGAGTGGTTTCGCCCACGCCAGTCAAAGTCCACGTAACCGTGGTGTTCACGGCGCCACTTACCCAGGTGAACATCAACTTATGCGGTTCTTCCACGGCGAGGACCTCGCACTCTACGATGCCGTTCCACCATTGGGTCGGCTGGGTCCGAAACTGAAACGTATGTCCAGCCACCGGCTTGAAATCATTGGGCATGATCCATTTTGCCAGCAGGGTCGATTCCGTCAAGGCGGACCATACCTTCGTGATCGGGCTCATGTACTGGAGATCAAGTGAAATGTCCAACAGCTGCTTCCTCCCACCGCGATGATTGGACACCAATTGGTGTCATGTTGATTATAGGACACCAAATGGTGTCATGTCAAACGGTCACTCGTTCAGTTGGGCCACTCTCCTGCCAGGCGGAAATGGCGCTCATGCGGTGGGAGAGCTCGGTTGTCCTTGTATATTAGGTATACCAAGTACGACGGGTAAGCAGACGTTTCTCCCCGTCACAAAGGCGCTTCTGTGCCCGGTTGTTATGGCTAGGCGCAAAATCATTCCAACGATTCATGACAAACTCCTCCTATTCCAGAAGGATTCTGACCACGAATCGCTGAACCTAGCTTCGCATCCAAATATACCTGGTATATCAACAGAGCGGCTGCGCAGCCTCGCCGCGAATGACCCCGGATCACTCCCGCCACGTCGATCTCAGTCATAGAGGAGGGTTATGCATGCGTCTCCGCATCCGTCGCGCCTGGACCCTGGCTTTGGCGCTATCGCTGGTCATGGTGCTATCCGCCTGTGGCGGCACCAAGACGCCCAACCAGCCCGCGGCCCAGCAGCCGGCTCCGGCCCCGGCAGAGAAAGTCACAATTACCTTCTGGCACTCCTGGGGCGAGAACGACATTCCGAAGTTTGAACGGATCGCTACGGAATTCATGAACGCCAACCCGAACATCATCGTCAAAATGACCCGCGTCCCCGGCGGCGAGACCGACACCCAGAAGCTCATGACCGCCGTAACCGCCGGCACCGGCCCGGATGTCTACCTGCTCGACCGCTTCATCGCCGCCCAGCGGGCAGAAGCCGGCGTGCTGGAAGACCTGTCGGCCCTGATCACCGCCTCCAACTTCGACACCAAGCAGTTCTACGACTGGGGCATCAAGGAATGCACCTGGAAGGGAAAGGTCTGGTGCCTGCCGGTCGACACCGACACCCGCATGCTCTTTTACAACAAGGACCACTTCAAGGAAGCCGGCCTCGACCCCGAGAAGCCGCCCAAGACCATCGACGAGCTCGACCAGATGGCTGACAAGCTGACCAAGAAGGAAGGCAACAAGGTCGTCCGCTACGGCTTCATTCCGTGGCAGAACCAGGGCTGGCACTACACCTGGGGTTGGGCCTTCGGCGCCAAGTTCTACGACGAGGCGACTGGCAAGGTGCTCCTCGACGAACCGGCTTTCGTCAAGTCGCTGGAGTGGCAGGCCAAGTATGGCGAGAAGGTCGGCAAGCAGCTCGATCCCTTCGCGGGCGCCAGCGGCGAAATGAGCCCGTTCATCGCCGGCCTCACGTCCATGGTCATCGACAACAACTACCACATGGATACCATCAACCGGTTCAAGCCCAACTTCAATTACGGCGTGGCTCTGATTCCGACGGCGCCCGGCGTGCAGGGGCCGATTACCTGGGCCGGCGGCTGGTCGGTGGTGATTCCCAAGGGCTCCAAGCATCCGAAGGAAGCCTTTGAGTTCCTGAAGTACTACGTGACCAAGGGCCAGGAGTACTGGGTGGCGGAGCATCCGAACAGCATGCCCGTCCTGAAGAAGGCGGCGGAGAACCATCCGCGCAAAGGCGACCCGGTCTTCAAGCAGTTCATCGATCTGCTGGCGCAGGCCAAGGTCCGCCCGGCCCTGCCGGTGGGCGCCATCATGTGGGACGAGATGACCCTCGCCCGTGACAAGGCGATTACGGGTCAGGCTTCGCCGGCTGATGCCGCCAAGGCGGCCCAGCAGAAAGTGCAGGCGGAACTCGACAAGGTGATGAAGAAGTAGCGTACATGGGGCAGGGGCCGCTCCGGCCCCTGCCCCGTACCACCTTTGCGTCCTGAGGGGGTCATGTCATGCGACGGCCAATCAACCGCCGCCAGGTCCAGCAGAACTTGTGGGGACTCTTCTTCTGTGCGCCCTGGATCCTCCACTTCTCACTTCTGGTTCTGTTCCCCATGGCGGCCTCGTTCGTCTTCAGCCTGTATGACTTCGGCGGTCTGTTCGGCATGGGCCCCTTTGTGGGGCTCGGCAACTACAAAGAACTGATCTTTCAGGACGAGCGCTTCGCCCGCACCGTCGCAAACACCCTGTCCATTGGCCTCATGATGGTCATTCCGGGGCTGATTCTAGCCATCGGGCTGGGCGCCCTCCTGACCGGCAAGTTCCCGGGCAAGAACATCTTCCGGTTAATCGTATACACGCCGAGCGTCATCCCGCCGGTGGTCATCGCCATCGTCTGGCAGCAAATGCTGAACTCACGCTTCGGCATCATCAACATCTTCCTCGGCAAGCTCGGTCTGCCCGAGCCGCCCTGGCTGGGCGATCCCATGTGGGCCAAGTGGGCCATCGCGATCATCTCCTGGTACACCATCGGCGGGTCGGTGCTCGCTTTCGCAGCCGCCTTTGAGGAGGTCCCCCGCGAACTGGTGGAATCGGCCTTGATTGACGGTGCGGGCGCCCTCAGGCGGTTTTGGTCAGTGGAACTGCCCATGGTCACCCCGCAGGTCTTTTTCTTTGTCGTGCAGGGCATTATCGCGCTGCTGGGCGGCATCGTCGTGCCGTTCGTCGTCACGGGCGGCGGCCCGGCGGAGGCGACGCTGGTCTGGCCGCTCTATATGTACCGGTTGATGTTCAACTACAACAAGTTCGGCCACGGCGCCGCCACGGCGTGGATCATGGCGACTGTGGTGGTGCTCCTCCTGCTCGCCGTCTTCCGCTCATCGAAGCGGTGGGTCTATTACGAAGGAGGCGATCAGAAATGACCGACCGCTCGGCGGTGGGCAGCGTCGTCCGTTGGGTGCTGATCGCCGCACTGGTGCTGCTCTTCCTCTTCCCCCTGTATTGGATGATCTGCATCGGCATGAAAGGGCGGGAAGAGGTGCTCCTGATCCCGCCGACGCTCTTTCCGACCAAGGTTGTCTGGAACAACTTTGTCAAAGCAACCACAGAGATTCCCTTCTGGCGCTGGTCGGGCAACTCGCTCTATCTCGCCACCATGGTCACCGTCGGGACGGTCATCTCAACGCCGATGGTCGCCTACGGCCTGGCCTGGATTCCGTTCAAGGGCCGCGACATCGTCTTCGGTTCGACGATTGCAGCCACGCTGATTCCCTTTACGGCCACGATGATCCCCCTGTATCTGATCTTTGCAAAGCTGCACCTGATCAACACGTTCTGGCCGCTGATCATTCCATCGTTCCTGGGCAACGCCGGGCTGATCTTCATGCTGCGGCAGTTCTTCCGGGGCGTCCCCCCCTCCATGGTGGAAGCGGCTACGGTGGACGGGGCCAACCACTGGCAGATATACCGATATATCATGTGGCCGCTGGCCCGGCCGGCCATCTCGGTGGCGGCGGTCTGGGCGTTCATCGGGTCGTGGAACGACTTTTTCGGCCCCCTGCTTTACATGCAGGACGAGTCGATGTTCACCATTCAGCTTGGGCTGACGCAGTACCGGACCCTGCAGACCAACCACACGGAGTGGCAGATGGCCGGCGCCACGCTGACCATCCTTCCCGTCGTATTTGTCGTCCTGCTGGTGCAGCGCGGGATTCTCCGCCAGGAGCTCCGGGCAGGCGTGAAGGGGTAGAATAGCATGGCACCTCAAGTCCCGACGGATCCCCGGCATTCGTGGCTGGTGGAGAAGCTGGAGCGGCGAATCGGTGAACTGCGGGAGTACATATGGGCGGAGCGGCGACCCATCGGTCCGCTGCGGTTCCGGGAGGAGGCGCCTGCGGCTAGCTTCCGGCCCGATTTTGATGATCGGGCGTGGGAACTCCGCTCGGTAGGCGACACCTGGGGGCGCCCCGGTCTGACGGCCTGGTTCCGGGCGACCGTTGAGATTCCGGCGGGCTGGGCGGCTGAGCCGCTGGCCCTGCGGCTCGGGTTCGGGCCGACGCTGCACGCCAACACGGGCGGGGCGGAGGCGCTCCTGTACGTGGATGGTGAGCCCCTGCAGGCGCTGGACCGGAACCATGGGGAGGTCTTGCTGCCTCCCGCGATGGCGGCCCGGGGTCGCCTTGCGCTGGCGGTCCACGCGTTTTCGGGCATGCGCCAGGGCGACCACCGCATCGGGCCGGCGGAACTGGTCCGGCGGGCGCCCGCGGCTGAGGCGATTTGCTTCAATATGTACGCCGCCCTGCAGGCCGCGCTGGTGCTGCCGGACGGCGACCACCGCCGGGTGGCCATGCTCGAAGCGCTCAATGCCGCATCGGTGGCCATTGACTGGCGCCAGCCGGGCTCGCCGGCGTTCTACGCGTCGCTGGAGGCGGCGCGGGCTGCCCTGGCAGAAGGGCTGGCGCCCCTGCAGGGCGAGCCGGGGCGCCCGCAGGTAGTCGCCGTGGGCCATTCGCATATTGACGTCGCCTGGCTCTGGCCGCTCTGGGTGACGCGCCAGAAGGCGGCCCGGACATTCTCCACCGTTCTCCATCTGATGGACCAGTACCCCGAGTACCGGTTCATCCAGTCGCAGCCGCAGCTGTACCGGTACATTAAAGATGATCACCCCGAGCTGTACCGGCGCATCCGGGAGCGGGTGCGGGAGGGCCGCTGGGAGCCGACGGGCGCCATGTGGGTGGAGCCTGACTGCAACATCCCATCGGGCGAGTCGCTGGTCAGGCAGATTCTGCTGGGGACCCGCTTCTTCCAGGATGAGTTCGGCGTGGCGAACCGGGTGCTCTGGCTGCCCGATGTGTTCGGGTATAGTTGGGCCCTACCGCAGATTATGGAGCGCAGTGGGCTCAAGTATTTCATGACGACGAAGATCTCCTGGAGTCAGTTCAACCGGTATCCATACGATACATTCAAGTGGCGCGGCCTGGACGGCACGGAGATTCTGACGCACTTCATCACCACGCCGACCGAGGATACCTGGTTCTACACTTACAACGGCGAGATGGACAGCCGCTCCATTGCCGGGCTCTGGGCCAACTACGCCCAGAAGCCGCTGAACCGGGAGCTGCTCCACGCTTACGGTTACGGCGACGGCGGCGGCGGGCCCACCCGCGAAATGCTGGAGACGGCGCGCCGGTTTGCCGACCTGCCGGGGCTCCCGCAGGTGCGGACCGGGAGCGTGGAGGAGTATTTCCGGGACCTGGAGGCCCGGGTGGATGGCCGGCCGGACCTGCCGGTCTGGGACGGCGAGCTCTACCTGGAATACCACCGGGGGACCTACACGTCGCAGGCCCGCAACAAGCGGTTCAACCGGAAGGCGGAGCTGCTCTACCACGATGCGGAGTTCCTCGCGGCCGCGGCCTCAATTTTGGCGCCGGGGTTCGCGTATCCCGGCGGGCTGCTGAAGCAGGGATGGGAGCTGATTTTGCTCAATCAATTCCACGACATTCTGCCGGGGTCGTCCATTGCCGAGGTCTACGCCGACAGCGCCCGGGACTACGACCGGGTCTTCGCCCTCGGCCGCGAGGCGGCGGAATCCGCGGTTGCCGCCCTGACAGAGGCGATGGACCGGCCGCAGGCGGGGCTGGTGGTCTTCAACACCCTACCCTGGGAGCGGAGCGACTATGTGGTTGTCGATCACGCTCCGGGTGGCGCCCGCCCCGCCCTGCCGTGCCAGGAGGTGCACGGGGAGGACGGGTCGGCGCAGTGGCTGGTTTACTGTGCGGATGTGCCTTCGTGCGGGTGGGCCTCGTTCCCCCTGGGGGATGCCCCCAACGCCGTAGCTCCCGCCCCGGTGCGGGTCACTGCGGAGCGGCTCGAGAATGACTACTTCCTGGTAGAACTCAACCAGGCCGGCCAGATCTCACGGCTGTATGACAAGCGGGCCGGCCGCGAGGTGCTCCCGGACGGCGCCCGGGCTAACGTGCTCCAAGCTTTCGAGGACAAGCCCCTCCGCCACGACGCCTGGGATATCGACATCTACTACCAGGAGAAGTGCTACGAGGTCGCCGACCTGCAGGAAGCGGCCGTGGAAGAGGCGGGGCCGGAGCGGGGCGTCCTGCGGCTCGTCTGGAAGTACGGGCAGTCGACCGTCACGCAGCGGCTGATGCTCTACCGGCGCCTGCCGCGCATCGACTTCCAGACCCACGTGGACTGGCAGGAGCGCCAGACGCTGCTCAAGGCGGCTTTCCCGGTGGACGTGCGCGCCACCAGCGCCACTTACGACATCCAGTTCGGCAACGTGGAGCGGCCCACCCATTGGAACACTTCCTGGGATTGGGCCCGCTTCGAGACCTGCGCCCACAAGTGGGTCGACCTGTCGGAGGGCAACTACGGCGTCAGCCTGCTCAACGACTGCAAGTACGGGCACGATGTGAGGGGTAACGTTGTGCGGCTGACGCTGCTCAAAGGCGCCATCGAGCCCGATCCCGGCGCCGACCTGGGTGAGCATGGCTTTACCTACAGCCTCTTCCCCCACGCCGGGGACTGGTTCACCGGCGGTACAGTGCCCGCCGCCTACGGGCTGAACGTGCCGCTGCTGGCCCGCTTCTGCGGGCCGGCCCGGGGTGCCCTGCCCGCCCGGCACAGCTTCGTCGCCGCCGATGCGGACCACATTGTGCTTGAAACGGTCAAAGGCGCGGAGGACGGTGACGGACTGGTGCTCCGCCTGTGCGAATTCGGACGCCGGCGGGGCGAAGTGCGGTTGAAGTTCGGCTTCCCCGTAGCCGGGGCCGAAGCGTGCAATTTAATGGAGGTGCCGGAGGAGCCCGTTCCGGTGCGGGATGAGGGGTTGGCTTTTTCCACCCGCCCGTTCAAGCTTCACACGTTCCGCGTGCGATAGGGCTCGCGTGGCAAGTCGCCTCACATTTCGAACAGCGGTGCAGACCAGTGCACCGCTGTGCGTTTTCTCGTACCTACGCTTGCGAAAATGAAGGCTGCTTATTTGAGGTACTGGAGACATTTTGCCACGGAGTGCGCGAAAGGCGCGGAGGGCACGGAATGGGACAATGAAGTGGCCTCGGATGGCGCTGATTTCCGGGCTGCACGCTACGGTAAAGGGAAGTTTATACTATATTTAATTATAAAATAGAGAGAACACCTCGAGAGAGACGTCAGACATGGCCCAGAAACATGTTTCATCAGTGTTTTTCATCCGCGTGTTCCCAAAGCAGCGCCATCAGCGCAATCCGGGGTCATATCACATTCCCACTTCCACCGCCGCGATTTCTGTGTCCCCTTCCGCGTTTTCCGTGGCAAGAATCCCGTTCCCAGTGGTAAAAATCCCGTTCCCATTCCCACATTCAAGGCCCGTACTGTGAGACTGCCGGAAGTGCTAGCCTGGCAGGAAACCCGGGACATGAAGGTAGGAAACAGGCCCGGGCAAATTACCCGGGCCTGGGTGTTTGTACATCCTCGGCAGCCGCCTCGATTATGTGGACCTGGTGCAGGTCCGACCCTCCACCAGCGAAACCGGCACCTGAACCTGTTCGGGCGCCACCTGCCGGCCGGAGAGCAGTTCCAGGGCCATCTGCACAGCCTGCCGCCCCATCTCCTCGGCCCGTTGGGCCACGTGGGTCACCGGCATTGGCCAGGCGGTGTTCGACTGGTCGAAGCAGACGATGCTGAGCGCCTCCGGCACCGACCGCCCCAGGTCGCCGGCGGCCAGGTAGGCCGCCATTCCGATGCCGTCGTTCACGGTAAGCACGCCGGTCACTTCGGGATGGGCGCCCAGGAACTCACGAATCTGCATCCGGTTCTGTTCCAGGTCGTGGTTGAGGTTCAGGAGCCATAGGTCTTCCCGCAGGGGAATCCCCGCCTCACCGAGGCCAATGCTGAAGCCCATGAGCCGGTCGGCAATACTGGCGGCCCACCGGCCGGGATGGCTGAGGACAGCGATCCGCCGGTGCCCCTCCCGGGTCAGGCAGCCGGCCGCCTGGCGCCCGCCGTCACGGTTATCCGAGGTCACAGCCGGCAGGGGGATGCCCGGAAGGCTCCGGTCGACCAGCACGGTCGGAAACTTCTCCATACTGAGCATAATCAGAGCCGGGTTGTAATACTCCCCGTCCACCGGCCAGATGATCAGCCCGTCTACTCCGGCTGCCTGCAGGTCTGTAGCCGCCTGCGCCTCGTTCCCCTGAAGCCCGTCGCTTTGCCGGATGGCGAGGGTATAGGCGTGGCTGCGCGCCTCCGCCTCGGCGCCCCGCAGCAGTTCCAGTTCATAGCGGGAAGTCAGCACCGGCAGCACCAGGCCGAGCGTCCGGCGCGGACCGGTCCGGGGCTCCGCTACCTCCTCGGACACGTAGCTGCCCTTGCCGGGAATCCGAAAGACCAGCCCTTCCCGTGCCAGCAGCACCAGCGCCTGCTTGCTGGTGATTCGGCTCACTTTGAACTGCTGGGCAAGCTCGGCCTCCGAAGGAATGCGCTCCCCTGGGCGCAGGCGGCCGGACCGGATCTCCTCTTCGAGATGCTGTTTGATCTGCGTATACAAGGGCGTATCGCCCGGGCGTGGCGGCATGACTCATCGCTCCTCTGCCTACACTTGTTATACCGAGAATATTCTAGCTAAATATGGTACCACGCCTCTTCGGCCAGAGGAAGTCACCGGCCGAGGAACTTCGCCACCCAGTAAGCCGTCCGGTCGATGTACGCCAGCGAAGCCTCCGCCCCCCGCTTCCCGTAGGCGCCGTCGTAGTTCAGGTAGGTGAACCCGGCCTCCGCCCTGGGTACGGCGGGCTCAATCTGGCTGCCCTCGTGCCATTCGTTGAACGACGTGATGCTGACCCATTCGGCTGCGGCTTCCGCGACAGATTGCCACATGCGGTCATACGTCGCGCCGTCGGCCCGGGGTTTGTTCCGGGTGGAGCCGGCCACGGCCCGGATATCGATATACCCGGGTCCGATGCTCGGTGCAAAAATGGCGTTCTTGGCCGTGATGGCCGCCTGGAGTTTCGGAAACGTGGAGCCGTCATACCCGAGGGCATCGTAGGTGTACAGCCCGTCAAAATGGCAGGTATCCAGCCGGGTTACGTCGCTGGTCTGTCCCAGTACGATGGCGTCGTCAGAGGTGTTCCGGAGGCTGTCGAGCATGCCTTTCCAGTCGGCGTCCGGTACATGCAGGCTCTCGAATACATAGAACACACCGCGGGGCGCCGGAGACGGTCCCCAGTGCGTCGGCCGGGCGGTCCTGAAGAATGCCGGATGGCCGCCATAGTGGCCGTAGATATACTGAATGTCACGCTTGACCGACTCGGCTGTCCGGCCTCTGTATGTCTCGAGGTGAAATGCCACTTTGAGGCCGTGCTCCGCCGCAGCGTCCAGAACGGCCGGTGTCATGGCATCTTCCCGGCTGCCCGGCCCCCACCAGGAGGTGACGAGCACGCCCACCCGGGCCTGTTTCAGCCAGATCATGTGCTGGTCGAGTACGTGCGGATCCGAGCTGCTGTATGGCCCAAGCTGGGGATAGTAATGTGCGCCGATGTCGCCCGGAGGCGTGTGGCCATTCTGCGTCCAGTGAATCCAGCCAGGCTCCCGGTCGGGCGTACCGTACCATGGGTAGTAGAAGATCTGCACCCGCGTCTCGGCGCCCGGGGCGGGGTCAGGCTGCTTCTGGGCTGTGCACCCGACGGTTCCCAAGAGCGTAACGGCGATGGCAGCGATGACCATCAGCAACCGCCTCTTCGACAGCAACTGTTCGTTCATGATGCTTCCACCCGGAGGAGTAGCGTTCTCGTGTTCCATTATACCATCTTCGTGAGTTGGTATGAAACTGTATCCTAACTTTTCTCGCTAGTATATTAGGCGCCAATGAATGTTCGGCTGCGCTCGTCCTTGCGGCTACTGTGGCCATCACTTCATTGCGTGCGATTCTGTTCCGACGGGTCGTCGCTCTCTTCCACGGTCTGCCGTTCACCTCCCCGATCCTGGGTGATCACCCTACTTTCAGCGATATAGGCTATCCCACGGATTTATTAGCAAGGGCCACCTTGAGATCCAGCTGTCAATAGACCTTTCGGATTCTTTATGCCCACATTCGTCTCCGATGCCTGCCCTACCGAGTGTTCACCCATCATAACTCGCAATGATCTGGATAATAATTGTCCATTGTTGGTAGTATCATTACCAAAGTCTTTCATTTCGGGATTATCGCGGAGAGCTGCCATGGCAGAGTGTTGAAAACAGGATGTATGGAGGTGATTGACCAGTGACCATGGATCAGCATTACATGGGCCCAACGGATCCTACTTTTGCCCAAGAAGTCGCCTCCTACCCTGGCGCTGAAGCGGTGCTGCACTGTATGCAGTGCGGGGTTTGCAGCGGCTCCTGCCCCATGGCCGAGTTCATGCCCGACCCGCCCCGACGCCTCATGGCCCACATTTTGGCGGGCGACCGCGAGCGCGCCCTCGCCAGCGAATCGCTCTGGTACTGCTCATCATGTTTCACCTGCGCAGTCCGTTGCCCCCAAGGCGTCAGTCCAACGGATGTCATGTTTGCTCTGCGCTCCCTGGCCGTGGATCACAAGCATAACCTGAGCACCAAGTTCTACCGGGCGTTTACCGGCAGCATACAGACCTATGGGCGTGTATTCGAGACGGGCGTCGCCATGACGGCGGCCATGCACGGCGGACTCTCGTCCATGCTGCGAAACGCCCCCCTTGGCATCGGCCTTTTGCGGAGGGGCCGCATGTCACTCCTGCCTCACCGCATTAGCGGCGCGGGTGAGGTGGCGGCCCTGGCCAGGGCGGTCGCTCGCCGCCGGGCCAAAGGAGGGAAGGCATGACCTACGCTTACTACCCCGGATGCTCCCTGACGGCCTCGGCCCGCGACTACGACCTTTCCGTCCGGACAGTGATGACCGCCCTGGGTATCGAACTGGAGGAGATCAACGACTGGAACTGCTGTGGTGCCAGCGCTGCCCCCTCCGTCGACCCGTTCCTCGGGGTTGCACTGTCGGCCCGAAACCTGGCCATGGCGGAAGCGAAACAGCGCGACGTGGCGGTAGCCTGTCCGTCCTGCTACACAAATCTGCGCCGGGCGCGGGTCACGGCCACCGCCGCCACCGATGCCGGCAAGCGAGTGCGCGAGAGCCTTGCCGACGGTGGCTACACGGTCAGCGGCGGCAGCGAAGTGCGCCATCTGCTGGACCTGGTCGTCCACGAGGTCGGCCTCACCGCCATTCGATCCCGGGTGAAACGGCCCCTGACAGGCCTGAAGGTGGCCCCTTACTATGGGTGCCAGTTGAGCCGCCCGCATGGCTCTTTTGCACACCCCGAGATCCCTTATGAGATGGATGAACTGCTGAAGGCCCTGGGCGCCGAACCGGTCCGGTGGAATGGGCGCACCAGATGCTGCGGCGCCTCCGCCATGCTGACCAAGGAGTCCGCGGCCCTGCAGCTCGTGGACAAGCTGCTGACAAGCGCGGAAGAGTCCGGAGCGTACCTGATCGCCACGGCTTGCTCGTTATGCCATATGAACCTTGACGCCTACCAGGGCCGGGTCAACGGCGATCTGGGCAAGTCGCACAAGTTGCCGGTAGTCTATTTCACGCAGTTGCTGGGCCTCGCCCTCGGGCTGGAGCCGTCCGGGTTAGGGCTCGGCAAGGCCTTTATTCCGGCCCCAATGCTTGATCCGTATCTGGAAGGAGTGAGGGCATGACCCCCCGCATCGGCGTTTACATCTGCCACTGTGGAACCAACATTTCGGCCAAAGTGGGCTGCGAGGCTGTGACCCGCTATGCGGCCACGCTGGCGGGAGTCGTAGTCAGTCGCGAGTACAAGTACATGTGCTCTGACCCCGGTCAGGAGATGATCAAGCAGGACATCCGGGAATTGGGCCTGAACCGGGTAGTGGTTGCGTCGTGCTCGCCGCGCATGCATGAGGTCACCTTCCGCCGCGCACTGGCTGATGCAGGGCTGAACCCGTACCTGCTGGAGATGGCCAACATTCGCGAGGGTGTCTCCTGGGTCACGAAGGACAAGATCGAGGCGACGATCAAGGCGCGGGCACTGGTGCGCGGCGCCGTCGAGCGCGTGGCCCTCAATGCCGAGCTGCAGGATTCCTACGTCCCGGCCAGCCAGAACGTGCTGGTGGTCGGGGCGGGCATCGCCGGCATCACGGCGGCGCTGAAGCTTGCGCAGGCCGGCAGCAAGGTTACCCTGGTGGAGCGGGAACCTTCGATTGGCGGGCAGATGGCCCGGTTTGACAAGACCTTCCCCACGCTGGACTGCTCGGCCTGTATCCTCACGCCCAAGATGGTTGAAGTGACGCAGCATCCGAACATCGAGCTGCTCACGCTGGCCGAAGTGACCAGCGTCGACGGCTTTATCGGCAACTTTGATGTCTCGATCAAGGTGCATCCCCGTTCGGTGGACGAGGACCTGTGCACAGGCTGCGGCACCTGTTGGGAGAAGTGTCCGAAGAAAGTCGCCTCCGAGTTCGACATGAATCTCGGGCAGCGGAAGGCGATCTATGTGCCGTTTCCGCAGGCGGTGCCCAACAAGCCCGTGATCGACCGGGACAACTGTACATACTACGCCACCGGCAAATGCAAGGCCTGTGAGATCCTCTGCCCCGCCAAGGCCATTCGCTTTGATCAGCAAGAGCAGATTTTGACCAGGCGGGTCGGCGCCATTGTCATGGCCACGGGCTACGAATTGCCCGACATCGGTCGGGAGTTGCCGCAGTACGGGTATGGCCGTTTCGACGGCGTCATTACCGGTCTGGAGTTCGAGCGGCTGGCTAACGCCTCCGGCCCGACCGAAGGCAAAATCGTCGGACGCGGCGGCAAGGAGCCCAAGGCGGTGGCCGTCCTGCACTGCGTGGGCAGCCGCGACCAGAACCGGCCCCAGTGTTCGCGCCTCTGCTGCATGGCATCGCTGAAGACCGCTCACCTGATCAAGGAGCGGACGGGCGCCGAGGTTTATGAGTTCTACATTGACATGCGCTCCTTCGGCAAGGGCTACGAGGAGTTTTACAACAAAGTCCGCGACGAAGGGATCCGCATGATCCGCGGCAAGGTGGCCGAAATCGAAGAGGTCGGCGACCGGCTCGTCGTGCGGGGGGAGGATACTCTCCGCGGTGTGACCGTTTCCATCCCGGTGGACATGGTCGTTCTGGGCACGGCTGTGGTGCCCCGCAAGGATGCGGGCCAGGTGGCCACCCGCTTCGGCATTACCAGGGGCGCCGAAGGCTTCTTCACGGAAGAGCACCCCAAGCTCGAGCCGCTGAAGACAGCCACCGAGGGGATTTTCCTGGCCGGCGCATGCCAGGGTCCGAAGGATATTCCGGACACGGTCGCGCAGGCGACGGGCGCTGCCACGGAGATTGCCGTCAAGCTCTCTACCGGCATGGTCAAGATTCCGGCGACCATCGCCGCGGTCAACGAGTCCCGCTGCTCCGGCTGCCAGACCTGCCTTGCCGTTTGCCCGTACGGGGCGCTTGCATACGACGCGGCGGCCAAGGTCGTCCGCCTGACCCAGGCCAAGTGCCACGGCTGCGGCACCTGTGTAGCCTCCTGCCCGAGCGGAGCGCTGCACTTGCTGGGCTTCGAGACCGATCAGATCCTCGCCCAGATCGAGGGGGTGTGTGCGCTGTGAGCAACGTGAACGGAGAGAACGCAGCCTTTGAGCCAAAACTGGTCGGCTTCTTCTGCAACTGGTGCACCTACACGGCGGCGGACACGGCGGGCATCGGACGCATGCCGATTCCGGCCAACCTCCGAGTCATTCGCCTCATGTGCAGCGGCCGCCTGGAGCCGGCGTTCGTCCTCAAGGCCTTTGCCGAAGGCGCCGACGGTGTACTGGTCGGCGGGTGCCATCCGGGTCAGTGCCACTACCAGGAAGGCAACTACAAAGCCCTGCGACGGGTGACGCTGCTGAAAATGGCCCTGGAGCAGTTTGGCATCGAGCCGGAGCGGCTCCACCTGGAGTGGATCTCCGGCGCGGAGGCACCGAAGCTGAGCACGGTCGCCCGGACTTTTACGGAGACGGTGCGGGTACTGGGCCCCGTGGGCAGCGTCCGGGAAACCCTGAAGGATTTGGATCCCACGGTGCCGCGCCTGGCCGATATCGATGCCGCCACCGTGGCTGCAGGCCCCAAGCCGGCTGTCGGGGGGTGTTGTGAATGAGCGGGAAGCTGAAGTTTGCGTTCTACTGGAACGCCTCGTGCGGCGGCTGCGAGATCGCCGTGCTGGATATTAACGAAAAGATTCTGGATGTGGCCGCCCTGGCCGATATCGTTTTGTGGCCGGTCGCCGTGGACGGCAAGTATAAGGATATCGAGGCGATGGAGGACGGTGCGATCGATGTCGCCTTCATCAATGGCGCCGTGCGGAACACCGACAACCTGGCCATGGCCCAGTTGCTGCGCCGCAAGTCGAAGGTGGTCGTGGCGTTCGGCACATGCGCTCACCTGGGCGGCATCCCCGGCCTGGCCAACCTGTCGCGCCGAGACGAGATCTTTGAGCGTGTCTACTCCGACAACGCCGTGAACCCCGAAGGCACCCGGCCCAAGCCGCACACGCAGGTACCGGAAGGCGAACTGGAGCTCCCCGAGTTCTGGAACACCGTGTACCCTATGGGGGCCGTGGTCGAGGTGGATTACTATCTGCCTGGCTGCCCGCCCACGCCGGAATCGATCGCCGGCGCCGTGACGGCCATTGCGACGGGCAACCTGCCGCCCCGGGGCGCCGTGCTGGGAACCGGCACGAGCACCCTGTGCCACAGCTGCCCGCGGGTCAAGGAAGAGAAGAAAGTCAAGGCCTTCCAGCGCATCGCCTTCACGGCGCCGGAGCCGGGCCGATGCCTGCTGGAGCAGGGTATCGTCTGTCTGGGCTCCGTCACCCGCGACGGCTGCGGCGCCCGGTGCGTGGGCGCCAATATGGCCTGCCGAGGCTGCTATGGGGCGCCGGACGGCGTGACGGATCAGGGCTCCCGGTTCCTCTCCATCCTGGCAACGGTGGTCGACTCCAACGACCCGCAGGAGATCAAGGAGATCCTGTCGGGCGTCGTGGACCCCGTCGGCTACGCCTACCGATTCAGCCTCCCCTCTTCCCTCCTGGTTCGCCGCTCACAGCCCCGGACACAAAGGGTGACCGTTGAGGAGGTGGCCGACTAAATGCGCAAGGTTACCATCGACCCCGTGACCCGGCTGGAGGGCCACGGCAAGATCGACATCTTCGTGGATGACAAGGGCGACGTGGCCGCGGCCTATTTCCAGGTGCCCGAGCTGCGGGGCTTTGAGAAGTTCTGCGAAGGCCGCCCCGTGGAGGAACTGCCCCGCATCACGCCGCGCATCTGCGGCGTCTGCCCCGGCGCCCACCATATGGCCTCCGCCAAAGCTGTCGACGGCGTCTTCGGCGTAACGCTACCATCGGCCGGCAAGAAGCTCCGCGAGCTGTTCTACCTGGCCCACTTCGCGCACTCCCACATCGCCCACTTCTATGCCCTGGCCGCCCCGGACTTCGTCATGGGGCCGGATGCGGATCCGGCGGTCCGCAACGTGCTCGGGGTGGTCAGCAAGGTCGGCGTGGCCATCGGCGGCGAGGTGATCAAACACCGGGCATACGCCCAGGAGATTCAGGCATTGCTAGGCGGCAAGGCCACCCACCCCGTCTGCGGCGTCCCCGGCGGCATGTCCAAACCGCTTGCGGAAGAGGACCGGGTCTGCGTTGAGGCCAAGGCAGTCTCCATGGTCGGGTTTGCCGAGTTCAGCCTGAAGCTCTTCCATGACATCGTCCTCGGCAACGGCGACTACGTAAACCTGATCAAAGCCCCTTGCTACAGCCTCAACCCCTACGATATGGGACTGGTCGATGCGAACGGCTTTACTAACTTCTACGACGGCGCCATCCGCGTCACCGACCCCGCCGGCAAGGAGTGGGCGTCTTTCGGGGCCAACGAGTTCGAAAGCTACGTCGATGAACATGTGGAGCAGTGGAGCTACCTCAAGTTCCCTTACCTCAAGAAGGTAGGCTGGAAGGGCATCGTCGACGGTCCCGACAGCGGCCTCTACCGGGTGGGCCCCCTGGCCCGGCTGAACGTATCGCGGGGTCTGACGACACCAAAGGCGCAGGCAGAGTATGAAAAGTACATCGGGCTGCTTGGCAAGCCGGTTACGGCCACGCTGGCCACTCATTGGGCTCGCCTGATCGAGCTGCTTTACACGGCCGAGCGCATGGTGGAACTGGCCCGCGATCCGGAAATCACCAGCACAGCGATTCGCAACCTGCCTACAGGAGTAGCCGGCGAAGGCTGGGGTGTCGTTGAGGCGCCGCGGGGCACGCTCTTCCACCACTACAAGTCGGACGCGAAGGGGCTTGTGACGGGGCTAAACATCGTGGTTGCCACCACGGGCAACTACGGCGCGATCGGCGCTTCGGTGGCCCGTGCCGCCAAGGGTCTCATTAAGGGCGCCGACGTGAGCCAGGGCGTGCTGAACCAGGTCGAAATGGCCATGCGGGCGTACGATCCCTGTTTTGGATGCGCGACACACGCCTTGCCCGGCGAAATGCCGCTGACGGTGGTCGTCCGGGATTCCGCAGGCGTCGAACTGAACCGGCTGAGCCGGTAGCTGCAGGGGGCCGGCAAGTTCAGCCGGCCCCATTCTGGTCTTCGGTGGCAGGTGATAGCTGATCATGATGAACCGTTCAGAGCGGGTGCTTGTGCTGGGAATCGGGAACACCCTCTTCACCGACGATGGCTTCGGCATTCTGGCCGTGCAGGCAGCGGAGGCCCTGTGGGAGGGGCCGGACGGCGTCGATTTTTCGGTCGCCATGGCGGGCGGCCTGGAACTGATGGACCTGCTTGCCGGCTACGGCGCCGCCCTGGTGGTGGATGCCGCCGTGACCGGCCACGCCGCCCCCGGCGAGCTGTACCTGCTCAACGTACAGGGTTTGGCTGCCGCCGGGGCGGGCGGCGCCCATGGGGCGCACCTGGGGACGGCCCTGGAGACGGCCCGGCGGCTGGGCATCACAATGCCGGCCCGCCTGAAGGTGTTGGCGGCAGAGGCTCAGAATATTTATTCGTTTGGCGAGCAGCCCACGGCGGCCGTTGCCGCGGCAATCGGGCCGGCAGCGGTGCTGATTGGCAAGTTGGCCCGCTCACTGCTGCAGGGGGTGTCGGTAGGTGCATGAGTTCAGTCTGGCCCAGTCCATTGCGGATCTGGTCACGGGCAGCGCACGGGAGGAGGGCATCAGTCGCATCCGCCGGGTCACCGTGCTGGTGGGAGAGTGGTCGGCGGTCCTGCCGGACGCCCTGACGACCAGCTTTGCCGCCATTGCGGGCGTCTCGGGGCCAATTTTGGAAGGCGCTGAAATGGTGGTGCAGATCTCGCCCGCCATGGGCGAATGTGCCGCCTGCGGCGGGCTGCGCTTCCCGGCGTCGGAAGGCGGTCTGACCTGCCCCGGGTGCAAGGGCGGAGCCATTCTCGTGTCAGGGACCGAGTTGCGCGTCGACTCATATGAGGGGGATTAGCCGATGGAAGTAAAAGTAGTCGAAAACGTATTGAAGGTTAATGATGCCATGGCCCGGTTGAACCGCTCCCAGTTCGACGACGCTGCCGTGACAGCGGTCAATATCATTGGCTCGCCGGGCGCCGGAAAGACGACGCTCCTTGAGCAGACGGCGGCCAGGCTGACCGGTCGGGTGCGGCTTGGCTGCATTGAAGGCGACCCCTACACCACGCGGGACGCTGAGCGCATCGGGCGCCTTGGGGTACCGGTGGTGCAGATCAACACCAGGGGCGGGTGCCACCTCGACGCCAACCTGGTGGCCACCGCCCTGCAGAACCTGGATCTGCAGGCGATGGACCTGCTGCTGATCGAAAACGTCGGCAACCTCATGTGCCCTGCCCAGTACGACCTGGGCGAGCACCTGACGGCGGTGGTCCTCTCCGTCACGGAAGGCGCCGACAAGCCGGACAAGTACCCGGCGGCCTTCCAGCGCGCTGCGGCAGTCATCATCAACAAAATCGACATGCTGGGCCTTACCGACGTGAAAGTTGACGAAGTGATCGAGGCGGTTCACCGTTATAACCCCCGTGCCGCAGTCTTTCCCGTTTCGTCCCGTACGGGCGAGGGGGTGGACGAATGGTGTCGGTGGCTGGAGAAGCGCCGGACCGCCCACTAGGCCCGCTGGTCCGACGGGAGGTCAGGGTCGAGGGGATTGTCCAGGGAGTCGGATTCCGGCCCCACGTTTACAACCTGGCCGCGGCTCACCGCCTCACGGGATGGGTGCTCAATAATGAGCAGGGCGTCCTTCTTGAGGTGGAGGGGTCTGCTACAGCGGTGGAGGATTTCTGCGCTGACCTGCAGGGAAACCCTCCGCCCCTGGCAGTAATCACCCGGCTGGAAATCCGGGATCTGGAGCCTATGGGGTACCAGGATTTTCGGATCGTCGCCTCACAAAACGGCGCAGAACGAAAGGCGACCGTGCCCGCCGACGCCGCCCTCTGCCCGGACTGCCGGCGTGAACTGGCAGACCCCGCCAACCGGCGGCACCGGTATCCATTCACCAACTGCACCAACTGCGGTCCGCGCTTTACCATCGTCCGGGACATTCCGTACGACCGGCCGCAGACGACCATGGCCGGCTTTGCACTCTGCCCCGCCTGCCTGCAGGAGTACCATGACCCGAAGGACCGCCGCTTTCACGCCCAGCCCAACGCGTGCCCCGACTGCGGGCCTGCCGTCAGCCTGCTCGACACAGTCGGGCGACCTGTGGTGTCGGGCGGGGGCTGGGCGGAGGCGGCCGCCGGTCTGCTCCGGGAAGGGCGGATTCTCGCCGTGAAAGGCCTGGGGGGATTCCACCTGGCCTGCGATGCCGCCAATCCGGCTGCCGTGGCCCGGCTCCGGGAACGCAAGCGCCGGCCGAACCGGCCCTTTGCGGTCATGGCCCGCGATCTGGCTACGGTGCGGCGGTTGTGCCGGGTCAGCGCGGAGGAAGAGCGGCTGCTCACGTCGCCCTCGGCGCCGATCGTGCTGTTGGAGCGACTGCCCGACTCGCCCGTTGCGGCGGGCGTCGCGCCGGGTCTGGCCAATATCGGCGTCATGCTTGCCTACACGCCTCTGCACGTCCTCCTGCTGGAGGAAGGCCCGCCGGCCCTGGTGATGACCAGTGGGAACCCCACGGGACTGCCGCTCTGCATTGAGAACGCAGAAGCGGTCGCCCGCCTGGGTCACATCGCCGATGCCTTTGTCACCCACGACCGGGCCATTTACATTCCGTGTGATGATTCGGTGATGCAGGTGGCGGACGGGCAGCCGCAGTTTTTGCGGCGCTCCCGTGGATTTGTGCCGCGGCCTCTGCGAGTGAGCGGTTCGGCGGCGCCGGCCGTACTGGGCGTCGGGGGCGACCTGAAGAATACGTTCTGCCTGCTCTCAGGCGAGCGGGCGGTCTTCAGCCAGCACCTCGGGGATTTGGAGGCGGAAGAGGCGAAGGCCAACTGGCGCAAGGCGCTGGCCCACCTGCAGCGGCTGGCGGGGATCACGCCGGGCCTGGTCGCCTGCGACATGCACCCGGCGTACCATTCGGCCACGCTGGCCCGGGAAGTGCAGGCGGAACGGCTGATCCAGGTTCAGCATCACCACGCCCACATGGCCGCCTGCATGGCGGAACACGGGCTGGAAGGCGAGGCCATTGGGCTTGTGCTGGATGGTACGGGTTACGGCACTGACGGATCGATCTGGGGTTTTGAGGTGCTCGCGGGAGGGTACGGCGGCTTCGAGCGCATCGCTCACCTGAAGTACAGCCCCCTGCCCGGCGGGGAGGCGGCCATCCGCCACCCGCTCATGGCGGCAGCGGGGATGGTCACGGCCCACCTGGGCGACCAGGGGCTGGAACGGCTGCTGCGGCTGGCGCCGGGGTCGCGGGAGGTAGCGAATGCTGCCGGCCTGATGCGGGCGGGAATCCACTGCCCGCCGGCAGGCTCAGCAGGCCGCCTCTTTGACGCCGTCTCCGCGCTTACCGGCATCTGCCGGCGGCAGACCTACGAGGGCCAGGCCGCCATCGAGTTGGGCGCCCTGGCCGTGCAGACCGATGAGACCTATCCCTTTGGTCTGTCCGGTGATCAATTCGACGCGGCCCTTCTGCTCGACGCTCTGCTGACCGACCGGGAACGTGGGACCGATGCGGCCGTCGCCGCGGGACGCTTCCTGTCGACTGTGGCTGCCATGTGCATTGCCGGGGCCCGGCGCGCCAGGGAGGTCACGGGGCTCTCAGACGTCTGCCTGGGCGGGGGCACCTTTCACAGCGCCCGACTTCTCGGGCTGGTAACAGTTGGATTGCGCGCCGACGGGTTCCGGGTTTTCCGACCCAATCAACTCCCCCCTGGCGACGGCGGTCTCGCCCTCGGCCAGGCCATGATAGCCCGCAGGAGGTGGCAGGAGCCATGTGTTTAGCAGTCCCTGTCAAGGTGCTCGAAGTAAGCGGTCGGCAAGCGCTGGTGGACCTCCAGGGCAACCGCCGCAAGGTTGATATTTCGCTGGTCGACGCCGTGGAACCCGGTTGCTACGTTCTGATGCACGCCGGAATCGCCCTGCAGGTCTTGAACGAACAAGAGGCGCTGGAGACCCTCAAACTCCTTACGGCGGTGATGGATCATGTCAGCGATGGGGATGAATGAGACCACATGGGCCCTGCGCGATCCGGCCGTCGCCCGGCAGTTCGTGGAGCGAATCCGGGCAAAGGTGGCGGAACTGGGCCGTTCGCTCCGGCTGATGGAGGTTTGCGGCACGCATACGGTGGCCATCTCCCGGAGCGGAATCCGCAGCGTGCTGGCCGGCGCCGTCGACCTGGTCTCCGGGCCGGGCTGCCCCGTCTGTGTCACGTCCGACCAGGAGATCGACCGCATGCTGGCCTACTGTGATGTGCCCGGCGCCGTCGTCTGCTCGTACGGCGACCTCCTCCGGGTGCCGGGCTCGGCCACTTCGCTGGCCAAGCGGCGGGCCGCGGGTGCGGACGTCCGGGTGGTCTACTCGCCCCTGGATGCCGTGGAGATGGCCGCGGCAGAGCCTGACCGGCCGGTGATCTTCCTGGGCATCGGCTTTGAGACGACAACGCCCGCTGCGGCGCTGGCACTGGTGGCAGCACAGGAGCGGAACATGTCCAACTTCTACCTCCACTCTGCCCACAAACTGACGCCGCCCGCCATGCGGGCGCTGTTGGCCGGTGGCGGGGCACGGCTCGACGGGTTCATCTGCCCGGGCAACGTCAGCACGGTCCTGGGTGAAGAAGGGTTCGCCTTCCTGGCGACGGAGCACGGCATGCCGTCGGCAATCTGTGGGTTTGAACCGCTGGATATTTTGGCTGGCGTGGACTACATTCTGGATGCCACGCTGGGGCGAGCCCCTGTGGTCCTGAAGAATACGTACGGTCGCTTCGTGCCGAAGGAAGGGAACCCCCGGGCCCGCGCGCTGATCGCGCAAATGTTCGTACCCGGCGACAGCCCGTGGCGGGGGCTGGGCACAATTCCCGACAGCGGCCTCTTCCTGGCGCAGTCGATAGCCCGGTTTGATGCCAACGTCGCCTTCCCGGCGACTGTGCCCGAGCCGGCGCCCCGGCGCGCCTGCCGATGCGGCGACGTGCTGCGGGGCGAGATTCTGCCCACCGCCTGCCCCCTGTTCGGCAAAGCCTGCCTGCCTGAAACGCCATACGGCCCCTGTATGGTCTCCTTTGAAGGGGCGTGCGCCGCCTACTATCGCTACGGGGAGGCAGTGTAGGTGAAGGACGAGTTTATCACCATGGCCCACGGCGACGGTGGCCAGGCTACACAGCGCCTGATCGACGATATCTTCCGCCCCTTTTTCACGAACCCGGCCCTGGACCAGGGCGGCGACAGCGCAGTGCTGCCCATGCCCGGCCCGGGGCGCCTCGCGCTGAGCACCGACTCCTTTGTCGTCAGCCCGCTGTTTTTCCCCGGCGGCGACGTTGGTCATCTGGCAGTCTGCGGGACGGTGAACGACCTGGCAGTTGCAGGGGCCCGACCGCTGTGGCTGACCGCGGGGTTCATCCTCGAAGAAGGCTTCCCCGTTGCTGACCTGCAGCGGCTGGTGGCCTCCATGGCCGCAACGGCCCGCGAGTCAGGCGTCGCCATCGTGGCAGGCGACACGAAAGTCGTCGGGCGCGGGCAAGGGGACGGCTGCTACATCAACACCGCCGGGGTAGGACTGGTGCCCCCCGGCCGCGATATCAGCCCGGGCCGGATTCAGCCGGGCGATGCGATTCTCGTGAGCGGAGCCATTGCCCAGCACGGCGTGGCGATTCTCTCCACCCGGGCGGGATTGACCTTTGACACGCCGGCCATCAGCGATGCCGCACCGATTCACCGACTGGCAGAGTCGGCGCTGGCGGCTGCCCCCGGCCTTTCGTTCATGCGGGACCCAACCCGCGGCGGGCTCGCCACCGTAGTGGCGGAGATCGCCGCCGCGACCGGCTACGATCAGGTGCTGGACGAATCGGCAGTGCCTGTAGCTCCCGCTGTGGCGGGCGCCTGCGAAATGCTGGGCCTGGACCCGCTCTATCTCGCGTGCGAAGGGCGGCTGGTGGCCTGGTGCCCCCGGGACCAGGCAGAGGCGGCCCTCGGCGCATTGCGGGCGCATCCGGCCGGTCAGGGCGCATGCCTGGTCGGCCATGTGGGAGGCCCTGGCGGACGCGCGTATCTGCGTACGCTGCTGGGCGGCACCCGCCGCCTCGGGCTGCTGACCGGAGAGAATCTGCCCCGTATTTGCTAAATATCCCGGAAAGGGTGGGCAGATGTGCCGCTCGGTATCTTCCTGGCTACGGCCGTGCTTCTTGGCATGCGACATGCCCTGGACCCGGACCACCTGGTGGCGGTCTCCACCCTGGCCGCCCATGAGCGCAGGCTCTGGCCGGCTGCCCGCCTGGGGTTGATTTGGGGAATCGGGCATTTCCTGCCGCTGGCCTTGCTAGGTCTGCCCGCGCTCCTGCTGGACCTGCGCTTGCCGGTCTGGATGGAGTTGGCAGTCGATCTGGCGGTCGGCGCCATTCTGGTGCTCCTGGGGGCGCAGACCTTGTGGCGCTTGCATCGGGAGCGGACTCACCGCCTCTTGCACCACCACCGCCTCCCTCGCTTCGCCGCCGGTTCCCGCCGGGGCTGGCTCACCCTGGCCGTAGGCATGGTCCACGGTCTGGCAGGAACCGGTGCAGCAGCACTCCTGGCGCTCTCGGCGGCCCCGTCTGCCGCCGCCGGGGCCAGTTACCTTTTGGCCTTCGGGGTTGGCACCTGCGCCGGCATGTTTGGCGTGACGCTTGGTGTTGCGGCTCCGGCGCTCGCTGTGACGGCTCGCATGGGTGGGTCGCATGGGGTGCTGCGGGTCTTGACGGGCACTGCCAGCATCGCGACCGGGGTCGTAATGTGCCTGGGGATTGGCACGGAATTGCTGCTGTGACTTTCGTCTCACCGGCGACAAATCAGGACCGGGCGCCATGCCCGGTCCTGATTTGTCAATGCAGTCTCGTACCTTCGTTTCGCCATCACAGCAGAATCTCGAAAGCCTCGGAGCTTTCCCAGCCAAAGTGCACGGAGAACGGGCCAAACTTCCGTCCACCATGCTCGACCACGACGGTGTATACCCCGGCGGGACCGGTAAACACCGCAGTGCCCACCTCATCGGTAGTGGTGTCGCCCCCGCCCTTCCAGTCCTCAATCAGCGCCCGGAGGGTGAGGTAGGCCGGCTTGGGCCGGTAGTCCGGCGTCATCAGGCCCCCGTCCTTAATGAAGGCGTCCTCGTCGGTGATGTTCCACCAGGTGATCTCCCGGGTCATCGGTTTGCTGTAACACATGGTGTAGAAGCATCTGATCCACTCGGCCTGGCGCTCGGGCGTCCATGGGCCGTGCCACTCCCCAATAAAAGGCCCGTCCGGACCCGGATGGCTGGAAGGAACGGAGACCTCGCTGATGTTTACCGGCTTCCCTGCCTGGCTGAAGTGGTCCACCAGGTCTGCCAGATCCAGCAGATGCCGGACCGGAAATCCGCCTTGAAAGAGCTGACTCTGCATGTACCCGCCGTAATAGCCGAGCTGGATGCCGACCGCATCGTACTCGACTCCGGCGGAATCCAGATCGGCCAGGAATTCGCAGGGCATGCGCTCATAGCCCTGCTCCCGCACGTCCGGGCTGACCGATTCGGCGAACAGACAGCAGTTGTTGACCTCAATGGGCCCGGTGCTGCCCCCGTCCCGTATGCCGGCACTGCTCTGTCTGACCAGTTCCACGGTCTCAGCCAGGGTCAGGTTCAGGGCATTGGTGTGGGAGAGCATCGGCTCGTTGATGGCCTGGAACCCGGAAACCCAGTCTCCGAAGTACGACACCAGGGCCCGCTGGTGCTCATAGACCGCCCGCTGCGCCCCCGCAGCGTCCAGCTCGTATAGCCACCCCGGCGTAAAGGCAGTCCATTGCTCCGGATAGCGTCCGTGCCACGGCCAGACGTGAATGTGCCCCTTTAGCCGGAAACCGGCCCTGCGGAGGGCTGCCGCGGGCAGCTGTGCGTCTGTCTCCGCGTCCCGGCGCTGTCCGCGCAGGGGTTCGTGAAGGCTCCAGAGGAGCGGCAGCGGCAGTAAGTTGATGCCCAGTTCCTGGATCGCTGTCCACATAGTCCCGCCCAGTGGCTCCCTGTCAATGGGATGGGTGCGCGGGTTGACAAACACGCCGAAGTTGTAGTCGTGCTCCGTCTGCAACACCTGCACCCGGGCGCCCGCCGCGGGTGTGCCGTCGGGCTGGAGGAGCCGGAGGGTCCGCGTCATCCGCCGATGGTGCGCCACATCCTGCTCCGCCTTTTGCAGGACCAGTTCCTCCATGGCCCAGAGGGCAGCCGGCAGGGCCGCATCGGCGTGCAGGGAACGGCGGCTCCGGGCGTCCATATAGCCGGCGTCCCCGCGGTCAGGCAGCGGCACCGCCTCCATGTTCTCAAGCGCTGTCAGCGCCGCCCCGTAGTAGTTGCGCGCTTTCTGGTTCAGGCTGTACCCCTCGGCTTCGGTCCGGGTCCACACTGCCGCCAGCCGTGCGCAGGCAGACCGTGCCAGATCCTCATTCAGCCAGAGTTCGGCCACGCCGTCCGGCGAACGCGTCAATCCTTCCGGCAGGGCGCCGGCGCACAGGCCGCGGCCGCCGTTGTCGGCATGGCAGACCAGGGTGCCGAAATCGCCGGCGGGCCAGAGCACCTGCAGGCGGGATACCTGTCCCGGCGGCAGATACAGCCACGGTTCGCCGTCTCCGGCCTGCCAGCGGAAGGCGCCGGGCGCCACCTTTCCCGCCTCATCGAAGCACCACAACCGGCCAATGATGCGCCGGCCCTCCGGGGGCTGGCCGTCGAGGGGGGCGCCCCCGGCAAAGGCCCGGACCGCCACGGGGATGCAGGCCTGCAGGGTAATCGCAGTGTGAATCTCCGCCGGGCGGGGCGAGCCGGGTACCCGCCACAGGCGCGGAAGCGTCGTCACGCTGGCGGCCGGACCCTCCCAGTCAGGTCCCCTTGCCTGCAGCATGACGATGCCGCCGCCGGACACGGCAAATCGGCCTTCGTCGTCCGTCACGGCTACGCCGATCAGCTCATGGGCGGCGCCCAGCGCTTCCACCCTTGCGCCCGCAACACTTCTGCCGTCCGGGTCCTGCACGATTCCCTCCACTGTCATCGCACACCCTCCCCTTTTGTTCCGCTTCGATGTGGCAAGGTGTCCCCTACACCCCGCGGCGGACATCAGGCGAGGCTTCGCCATGGAGTTACTGAATCCTTCTGATTATTGGTCAAACGTTCGGCGAGCGGTGCGAGAACCGAACCGCGATCAGGGCTCGAAATGCGTGAACCACCGGTGGATGTTGTGCGGGAAGCCGCCAATGAACATGAGCGGGCAAATGCCGTCCACCACGGACATACCGGTGGAACGGGCCAGGGCCATCGCCTCGGGCGAGACCGAGCCACCCTGATGGCCGCTCCCGTACAGCCAAACTCGTCGGATGCCGGCCGCCTGGCAGTCCCGGATCACGGACTCAGACCTCGTTGCCGGCACCATCAACAGGGCGCCGTCCACCGGCTCGGGCAGGTCCCGCACGGAGGGGTAGAACTGCATGCTCTCCGTGCTCTCCCCGGCGGGGTTCACGGCGTAGACCTCATAGCCTCTGTCCTGGAATTTCTTAAAAACGAGCCGGGAAAAGTCGTCCTTGTTGCGCGAGACGCCAACCACAGCGATACGGCGCTGGCCAAGGAACTCACGTGCGACGCTTCGAGAAGGCATTAGGTATTTCCCCTTTCATCCTGTTTCGCATCCTGATGACTGACCTGAATCCTCGATATGAAAGGCCTTCGCCGGCTATGGGTAGCCCTCGCGGGATGGACCCGCGTAGGCCTCCCTGGCCGGCCGGGGCCGTCTCAACTTACTGACGGGCGCCGCTCCGGCGCAGCCCGGAGCACGTGCCACCACGAAACCATATCCGTTTGCCAGGTGCGGAGCGTAAGGGCGATGCCCAGTTGCTCGACCTGCGCCACGATGCCCAGCCCGCAGGCCAGGTACCCGAGCCAGTTGGTATGCCCTGTCCAGAAGAAGCTCAGAATCGCGGTGGCTCCGACAACGCCCGACGCCTTGCCGAACCAGGTGTGAAGCATCCCGGGCTGCCGGAACCGGACAAAACAGATCGCCTGCAGGGCCGCGAATATGACAAACCCTACGGCCATCAGCATCCCAAACTGGTGGATGGCATCAGGAAAGAAGCACCCGACACCGTAGAACATGACTGTAGCTATAGCCAGGTCGCCTATGCTGTCCAGAGTCGCCCCGAGGGCGGTTACCTGTCCCAGCCGTCGCGCGAGAAAACCATCAAGCACGTCGGTACCAAAGGCCAGGGCCAGCGTCCAGAAGAAACCCCGCATATCAGCTGACAAGACGAGGCCCAGCAGCACGGGAGTCAAGACAATCCGGAGCAGCGACAGCAGATTCGGAGCCGTCGTGTACCGGTTCAGGGCGACAGCGTTCACAGGAATCCCTCCTCACGCAGTGCGTTTGATCATGAGGTAGTAGAGACCGCCCAGCCCGTAGAGCACGACCGCGAAGCTAAAGATGCAGCCTGCCACGGGCAGCGCTGTCGCCACAGTCGTCACGAGGGCGCCCATCGCGAAGATTAGCTGCCACCGGAGGTTGCGGAACCCCTCCACCCTATCGGCTAGCAGCTTGCCGGCGGTCCACGAAACGAGGACCTGGCCCAGATAGATCAGCAGCGGGAACGCGGCCATGATGAGCAGGCTGAGGGGGATTCCGATTACGGTGACCAGCAGGAGCAGCGCACCAACCGGGATCGTGATCAGGGCCAGGAAGCCGGTCAGAGGCGCCTTCCAGGGCTTTTGCATGACGGCCTCGGGATACGTGCGGCGCAGGCTGGGGAACAGGGTCAGGGCGGCCAGGCCCGCCAGCAGACAGCCCAGGAACCAGATTACCTTCCACCAGATGCTCATCCTGGTCGCCCGGGACAGCGAGATCTGGTGGAACGCCATGTCCCCGGTCCGTGCGCCCTGCTCGATGGTCGCCGGGGTGTCGCCGGTGTAGTCGACCGGTCCCTCAATTACGGCCCCGGCTGCGATGCGCATGCCGCAGGCGTACGCCTTGAGTTCCTTGCCAATCTGCCCGCCCACTTCGACCCGGGCAGCGGCCAGCAGTCCGGAGCGACCCACGTAGGCGCCCGGCTCGAGGGTGACCGTGGCGGCGGTTGCGGCCAGCGTCCTTTCGATACGGCCGGAAACGTTGATGGACCCCGTGACACTGTAGACGGAACCGGTGACGGTGCCCTTGATGTCCGCCCGGTTGCCGCCGGTAATGAGGTTGCCGTTCACTGTGCCGTTGATCTCGATACTATCGCCAAAGACAAAGAGATCGCCGTTGATGGTGCCGTCGACGATGACGCTCAGGCCGGCAAGCCACATGTCGTCGTTGATCACTTCATCCTTGCCGACTTGCACAATGTCAGATTCACGCCAGTCAATGGCCAGGGCCGGAGCAGCTACCAATAAGAGCGAAACCAGGGAAATCAGGAACACTACGAATAGCTTACGCATGGGTCCGATCCTCCTTCTATATGAAGCGACAACCGGGGCACACAGGCTCAATCCTCCAAACTAAGTGAGAGCAGGTGCAGGTTCATATCGCGGATGCGGGCCAGTAGACCGTGCAGGGCGGCCGTATCCGGGATTACGACATGAAGCGTGGCATCGCCGTTCTCGTGGTTGACGATCGTCACCTGGCCGAACCAGTCTGCCCACCGGCGGTCCAGGTGACCTTTGACCCGGATGGCATAGCGCAGTCCTCCTGCCATGGCCCTATCTCCCGGCGATGATGCCGATGCCCTGCCCGTAGACCAGGTCGCCGCCGGTGTAGCCGGTAGCCACGATGAGTGCAACGCCGATGACGGCGAGGGCGAAGTAAGCGCCCGCCGGACCTGCCGGCACGGACGCTTCCGGGTCGCCCGGGGTGTGGGTTCGCGCACGGTGAATGCGGAAGTAGATGCGGCCCGCGGCCATCAGCCCGAAGACAAGCGTCGTTAAATAGGCAAGCAGGGTGTGGAGCTGGAGCAGGGTGTTACCCTCTCCGGCAGGAATCGACCGGGCATCAATGAGACCGGTGAACAGTGCTGCAATCGCTCCGGCAGTGCCGAGCACCAAGTGCAAAAAGCCAGCCTTGCGCCAGGCAAACATCCATGCAGATGCGACGTCAATCAGTACGCCGCCCACAAGGAGCACCACGGGAAAATGAACCGCGATCGGATGCAAGGGATGACCGAACACGTGGATTGCCTCCTTATCAAGTTGTGACATGCACAGTCTAGCCGCCCCGGAGTTGTATTTGGATCACACAAAAGTTGTAGCCGGGGTTGCATCTCTGCAGCCCCGGCTTCCTACAACTCTATAGCAGCCCCAGCTCACGTGCCCGCATCACTGCCTGTGTCCGGTGGGTGACTTCCAACTTCCCAAAGATGTTGTAGACGTGCCGCTTCACCGTTGCTTCCGAAATGTAGAGCCGTGCCCCAATTTCCGGGTTGGTCAAGCCGCCGGCGATCAACCGCAGCACCTCCCGTTCCCGGTCCGTCAGCGGTTCGGCCAGCCGCTGCTCTACGGCCCGGGCCGGTGGCGGGGACGGGGCGCCCCCCAGCAGCCGGGAAGCGTAGCTGTGCCCGCAGGCCTCCAGCAGCCTGACCATGGGCGGCCCCTCATCCAGGAAGATGCGGGCGTAGCCTTCGGGCTCTGCTGCCGTAAGCGCATGGGCCAGCAGGTCCAGGGCCGCCGCCCGGTCGCCGGCGGCATCGGCCGCATGCAGCTCCAGCACGGAGGCTGCCAGCCAATTTCCGAAACGCCCGCCCGCACGGGCCGTGGCGGCCTGCCGGGAGAGGAGGGCCCTCGCCTCCGGCGCCCGGCCCTGGGCCAGCAGCAGCCGTGCCCGGATGATCTGCTCCTGCTCATTCAAGAATGCCGCAGAAGGGTCGACCCCGGGCAGCTGCTCCTCCACCTCCCCGGGCGCCCCTCCCAGCACCAGATGCCACTGCACGGCGCAGGCTAACAGCGCGAGCGCCGCGCCCAACCCCAACTGGTTGCGGGACATCAGCGCGACGGCTGCGTCCAGACTACGCTGGGAGGCCGCGAAGTCGCCGCGGGCACCCTGCAGTCGCGCCAGGCTGATGTGCGCCCGCAGGATTCCATAGGGAATGCGCCCCCGTTCCAGCGCCTCCTGCAGGTACCGTTCGGCCTCAGCCAGATCGCCCTGCTCCCGCAACACCTCGCCAAGCCCGGCGAATGCAAGCGCGTTGAGGTGATGGCGGCGGCCGCCGTGCTCTTCGACCCAGCGCAGTGCCTTCCGCAACTGCTCCCCGGCCTCTTGCAGCCTGCCGCTCGCGGTCAGCACCTCGGCTTGCGCCATGAGTGCGGAAACGCCCATCGAAATGTTGCCGGATTCGCGGCATGTCTGCACGACCAGGAGGTACGACCGGTCGGCTTCCTCCAGGTCGCCGGTCAGGTGGCTGCAGGATGCGAGGGTGAACGCCACCATGGCCCTGACGCCGAAATTCGCGGGCGGCAATAGTTTCAACGATTCACGGGCGCTGGCAACAGCGCTTGGAAACTCACCGGTCAACAGGGCCCGATAAGCATGGATCCCGGCGACCTCTCCGAGCAGAAGATCCCCGTTTGCAAGGCCCGCCGCCTTTGCTGCAGCAACATCCGCCATACGGCTTGCTTCGACCGTGTTTCCTGTGAGCGCCGTCGCCCAGGCCTGGTGCATGATCAGCCAGGGGTGGCCGGCTATGACCGCCTGGGGCAGCGCTGCCAGGTACTTCAGGACGCTGGGAAACTCTCCGTGGAAAAACAGTTCATTGGTGGCCCCCGCTTCCAACAGGTGTGCGACCCGCTCGGTATCGCCAGCCGCCAGCGCATAGGGAATCGCCTCGGCGGCCAGCCCCTGCTGCTCGAACCAGCCGGCCGCCCTGAGTTGCAATGCGGCCGCCCGGCCCGGGTCCAGCCGGGCCCGGAGCACATCCCGGAAAAGATGGTGATACCGGTACCAGCAGCGCCGGTCGTCCAGCGGAACCAGGAAGAGATTCTGCTGGTCCAGCTGCTGGAGGACCGCCTGCCCGCCCTCATCGCCAGTCAGAGCATCGCATAGAGGCCCACACAGGCGGTCGAGCACGGCTGTGTCCAGAAGAAACTGGAGCCGGTCGGGCGGCTGGCGTCCGAGCACTTCATCCGTCAGATAGTCCAGCACGAAGCGGTGACTGCCCGTGAAGCGGTCCACGAACTCCTGCGGGTGCTCATCGCCCTGCACCGCCAGGGCTGCCAGCTGGAGCCCGGCGATCCAGCCTTCCGTGCGGGCGGCCAGCGCCTGCACCTGCACGTCCGGCAGGTCAAGTCGCATGCAATCGCGCAGGAACGCCGCCGCCTCAACGGGCGTGAAGCGCAGGTCGGCGGCGCGAATCTCGGTCAGCTGGTCGCCCGCCCGCATGCGCGGAAGCGGCAGAGGCGGGTCGGAACGGGTCAGCATCACCACGCGCAGCTGCGGGGGCAATGACTCCAACAGCATCGCCAGCCCGCCGTGGACCGAATCGACCGTAATGACGTGATAGTCATCCAGCACGAGCGTCAACCGGCCATCCATCCCGGCCAACTCGTTGACGATGAGGCCGGCTACTGCCGCCAGAGCCGGCGGCCCTGGCGACTGGAACAGATCCAGTACGTCTTGCCCGAAGTCCGGCCAGACCCGGCGGATGGCCGCCAGCAGGTGCCGCCAGAACGACGCCGGATCGTTTTCGCTGCTGTCCAGCGAGAGCCAGGCGGCAGGCTGGGGGCAGGCGGCCAGCCAGTCGCTGACCAGGGTCGTCTTGCCCGATCCGGCCGGCGCGGCGATCAACGTCAGAGGGCGGTGTTTCCCGGCCTCCAGACGATCAAGCAGCCGGTCCCGGACAACCCGGCGGACCCTTGGGGCTGGTATGAAAAGCTTGGTGGTCAGCAGCGGCGTATGGTCCATCATAGCATCGCCCTCAATCGTATATGACCATAGTTAGACGGTTCGGACAGTTCGTTCGACAAAGCAATTCGGTACACCTTCGGAAAGATACACCCCCGGCTACAACTTTTGTGCGATCCGGATACAACTCCCGCGGGGCTAGACTGGGCGTGACAGGAGTCGGGAAGGAGGTGGCGCCATGCCGGAGAGAATGCGCTATGCCATTCGGGTCAGGGGTCATCTGGACGAGCGGTGGACAATCTGGTTCGACCAGGTGACGATCGTCAACCACGAAGGCGGCGAGGCCACGCTTCACATCGTCATTCGCGATCAGACGGCCCTGCACGGGTTGCTGGACCGCATCCGCGATTTGAACCTGCACCTGCTGTCGGTCACCCCGGAGGAGTGACCAGCCCCGGATCAAGCCTGCAGGAACGCAGTAAGGAGGCTGTATTCGTGAATGAGAACGTGATCCAGAACAGCAGCCAGTCGAACAAAAAACGAAACTGGGCAGGGTACATCGCGTGCATGTGCGCGCTTTAATACGCCATCCCGCAGTACTGGTTTGGGCTGGGAGCGTCATTCAGTTTCACAGGAAATTTCGAGACAGATTTTCAGACAGTGCCCAACCCCTTATTCGTCAACTGGTTTATTGGGACGGTAGCTGTGGTTGCTTCCGTGTTCGGCTTGTCGTTCGTTTATCCATGGGGCGACCGATTGCCAAGGCGGTTCAAGCTGCCCTGATTATTCCCCCCCCCCCGGAGAAGCAGCTTCGAACGCGACCCTGTTCGAGGGAGTCTACAATCCGGGATTGTTTGAACGTGACTTTCAGACCAGTACGGCTACTACCAGGAGGAGAAGGAAATGGCTGTGCCGATGCGCATCGATATCGAAGCATGTTCCAAGTGCGGCCTATGCGCCGCCATCTGCCCTGTCGGGACGATTGATCAGCCCGAAGACCAGTTCCCCGCCCGCAACCCGGCCCGTGCGTCGCTCTGCGAACAGTGCGGCCAGTGCATGGCCGTCTGCCCGAGCGCGTCCATCGTCGTAGGAGATTTCTCGTACGAGCGGGATTTCCTCACGTTCGACCGCCCGGAGGATGGCGCGGACTACCCGGCGTTCTTCAGCCTGGCCGCCACCCGCCGTGCCGTACGGCGGTTCCAGGACCGGCCGGTCCCCCGCGAACTCCTGGAGCAGGTAGTCGCGGCGGTAGCGCTGGCCCCCATGGGATTCCCGCCCCACAAGACGGCAGTCACGGTCGTGAGCAACCGGGCTGCGATTGCCGAGATGGTGCCGCACGTGGTCAAGTTCTATGAAAAACTGCTGACCGGGATGAAAAGCCCGCTCATCCGCTTCTTCATCAAGCGCGGCGCAGGGCCCGAACACTTCCCGACCCTTGCGGAACACCTGGTGCCCAAGCTGGCGGCGATGATCCCGGCGATGAAGGCGTCGGGCCGCGACGAAATCAGCCGGGAGGCGCCGGCCCTGCTGCTTCTGCACGCAAAGCGGACGGCGGCGAACCACACCCAGGACGCCAACATTGCACTGGGCTACGGTCTGCTGGCTGCACATTCTCTGGGCCTCGGCGCCACGGCCAACGGCCTTTTGCCGCCGGCCATCAATGCAACCCCGGCCTTGCGGGCCATGCTGCACTTGCCGACGGACCACGAGGTTGTGAGCAGCATGATTCTGGGCTATCCCCGCCACCGCTATGTGCGGAGCATTCGGCGGAAGCTGGCGGGCGTTACCTTTATGTAAGAACGGCCGGGTGGAACATAAAAAATACACTGATACATAGGGCGCCCCTCGCGGGGCGCCCGAATATTTTCCAGGAGTAAAAAGGATAATCGGTCATGAAAGGATAATTAAACTTGAGTTGACGTTAAAAATCATGTGATCGTGCATATCGCATGGAAGGCTCAGGAGGGAGTGCAGTGACGCAAAGCCAGCTGAACCTGTCCTATCTCCGGGGGGAAGTGGGACGAGAACCGGGTGGACTGCCTTCCGCTGTCCACCTGTCCCGCAGAGAACTGCTTCAGGCCGGCGGCACTCTGGCGCTGGCTGCGACGGCGCTTGGCCGTTCGGTTCGGCAAATGTGGCTCGGCAACATGGAACTCGCCTGGGACAATCACCGGCTGGTACTCAAACTGGGTGGAGCCGAGCGCTGGTCCATCGACACACGGCGCTTTGGCGGTGACCCCACCTTGTCGGTCTCACGGGCGGGTGACCTGATTCGGATGAACCTGGCGGGCGCCACATACCCCGGCACCGCCCTGCCGGCGGACCTGACAGGTGAACTGCGCCGGGTCGGAAGCGAATGGCGCCTTCACCTGCTGCTGGGCCTGGGCGGCTTTGCGGCGGACGTGCCTTTCATCGCCTGGCTCGAGGGCACGGCGACAGCCCGTTCCCGTGTGCAGCTGGCTGACACCCCGACCCCCCTGGGGGCTGCGGGCTCGCTCCAGTTGGCCGGAACCGGCGACGCCACCTTCGCTCCGGACTGGCAGATGCGCCTGACCGGTCCCGCTGTCGCGCACATCGCGACCGCAGAACTGGAGGCGCAGGCCGACACCGTTACGCTGGCATTGGCGCCGGCGGAAGCAGCCAGCCTTCTGCAGCACCCCGCGGCGCGGCGCACCCTGATTACGCTGCACCGCCAGGGCAGGGAGTGGGGCTCCTGGGCCGCACTGGGCGCGCTGGACGGCGGCCGGATCCTCGCGGAAGGCAATCCCTTTGACCAGATTCGCATTGAAGCGCACGAGACGCAAAAGGGTGCCACGCACCAGGCGCTGATGGCCGAGTCCTCGGCGCAGGCGACGGGGCAGGCCAGTGCGATGGCCTACCTGCTCGGGCAGGACGTGTCCCACCCCGACGGACGCCCGGCCCGGTTGGACCTGACCAATCCCCGCTTTGCCATCGCGTACGATGCCGAAGCCGGCGACCAGTCGGGCCTGGTGGCGCGCTTCCGTGATGAGCCGGCTTGGGTACTGTCGCAGGGCTTCAGCCTGCAGCTCGGCGGCGGCGCCCGCAGCCTGCCCCTGGAACTGGTGGCCCGGGGCGGCACCACAGTCCGGCGCAGCGTGGTACCTGCCGTGCTCTCCATGGCGGCGGCCATGCCCGGCGCCATCGTCGAGCCCATCGCGGCAGTCGGCGCCGGTGAGACACAGGTGGCCGCCGTCGACGGCGTGCCCGTCGAAGTCAGCGCCGGCCCCGGCCTGCCCGGCACGCTCCCCGTGCCGCCGGAGGTGGCCCTGCCCGTCAAATTGCCGAACCTGGTGCTGAACGCGCCGGCAGGGTACATATCGGTCGTGCGGCCGGTCGACCTGCTCAGCTTCGAGGTCCGCTTCATCAACTTCAAAATGACGGCCCGGGCTGGCGCTGCCCCCCGCCTGGAGCGGGCTGTCCCCCAGCGGGATTCCTACCTGGTATTCAAGTTCCCGCCCCAGCACGTCGCGGAACAGGTGTACCACGACCCGGGCCCGAACCCGGCCGCGCCGCCCGTCCCGTCCCGGGCGGCAGGCCCCAGCTGGCTGGCCTTCAAGCTGCCGCCGGACACGAACTCGCTCGAGTACACCCTCGAGGCGCTGCTGAACTGGCCGGCCCTGGTTCCCGTCACGGTGACCACCCGGCGCAACCCCAGCAACAACGATGGCATCGCCGAGCCGATCACGGCCATTGAGGCGCCCTATCGCATCTTCCTGGCGCCGAGCCCCAATACCGGGTGGACCCACCAAATCGCCCCGGTCACCCTGGGCAACCGAACCGAACTGTGGCACACCAGACTTGTCCTGCAGGGCCGGGAGCGGTCGGGCGATGCCCACCCCAGCGTCCGTGCCATCTGGTCACCCGACTACACCAATCCGCCGCCCAGCTCCGAAAGTCCGCCCATCGGTCCCTTCCCGTATGCCATGGATGGCCGCCAGCGTTACGAAATCGTGGCGCTGAGCCCCACACCCCTCCGTGGGCGCGCCCAGCCGGCCATTCGGGTGGAGAACCTGATGCTGACTTCGCTCGGCGCCTGGATGAAGATCGAGGGCAAATGGGACCCGCCTGACGGCTTTAAGGTCTGTGCATGGCGGCATGAGGCCACATTTGGGCGCGATCAGTTCGTGAAGGTGGTGGAGCAGGGCTACCTGTACCCCTTCGGCCACCTGGCTGTGCATGTAACCGAAACCCAGCGGCGGATTGAACCGGTACCTCTCACCAGCCGGCAGGCGGCCTATCTCCGGCTGCGGGAGTACATTGTGGTGGTGGAGAAAGAGCGGGTCTATCCCGGACCCGAAGGCGTCACCGACGTCGACCTGATCAAGCGGAACCGAAACAATCCCCTGCGCAAGGTGATCATGCTGACCGGCACCACGCCGGACCTCGAAGATGCCGACGATACCGACTTCCAGGTGCCGGAGCTGGGTGCGGATGCCTTCTGGCCCCGGGTAAATGGCGTCCCCTTCCCCTTCCACATGGTGGGCGAGGACTGGGAAGGGAAGCGGGTCGAGTTCGCCACCCCGGTCATCTTTGTGTCGAACATCCCCGTGACCGCCGACGACGCCATTACCCGCATGGGCTGGGTGCGTAATGAATTCGCCAGACTGGACGACCGGCGCACCGTCGACATGAAAGGCCAGCGGATTGCTTACGCCGCCAAGGCCCCCGTTCCCAACCCGCAGCCGGGTGAAACAGTCAGCGACACCATCTTCGAGACCGCATCGCTCCTCTTGACCTCTACGCCCACCACAGAGGCGGAGGGCGCCATGCCGCCGTTCCTGCCCCAACTGGACAAGGCCTTGGTTACAGTGCCTCAGCTTACGCAGATGACCGGCACTAAGGCGCCCCAGGCCATCAAAATGGATGACGCCTGGCTGAAGGACGGCTTTGGCGGCGCCAACCCCGGCATGGTCTTCGCCAAGCTTGATTCGCCGCCGAGCCTCGCCTTCGGCGGCGACAAGAGCGGCGCCGTCATAACACCCGACCTGGACCTGGCCGGCCTTTCGCTCAGCCATGGTCTGGTCGGCGGCGACACGAACAAGTTTGCCGGCGGCAAGTTCGACCCCAAGACCTTCTTTGGCAACAAAGCCAAGATTCTCGGCGGTATCGTCCTGGCGGAAATCATTGATGAGATCAATGACGTGACTGCCGGCGGCGACAAGGAGAAGGTGCCCCGCATTACATCCAAGCTGCATTATCCGGGCGACGACCGCAACCAGCCGCCTGATGCCATCAACACCGACTTGATATGGACGCCGCGGCTGATTTCGTTCGGGCCCTTCCTCAACTACTTCAACCCCGACAAGGATCACAACGAACCGGACGCCGCCGGCACACTCAAAGCCACGCTGACAGTGACGGGCAACATACACGTCCCGCTCAAGGGGGGCGGCGAGAAGAAGTACCATGTGCACGGCGAGCTGAACAACTTCACCGTGGACCTGTTCGACTGCGTCCAGCTGGGCTTCTCGCGCCTCGTCTTCACATCCGACTCGGGCAAAAGCCCCAAGACCGACGTGGGCCTGAAGTGGGTCAAGTTTGAGGGCGCCCTGGAGTTCGTGGAAAAGCTGCGCGAGTACCTCGGCAACATCTTTGGCGGCGGCTTCAAGCTGGATGTTGAGCCCATAGGCGTGCGTGCCACGCTCACGGTCGGCCTGCCCAGTGTATCGCTCGGCGTCTTCTCTCTGACCAACATGAGCATCAGCGCCGGTCTCGACCTGCCGTTCACCGGCGATAAGCCGGCAATGGTCAACTTCGCCTTCTGTTCACGGGAGAATCCGTTTAACCTGAGCGTCTCCATGCTGGGCGGCGGCGGCTTCTTCGGCCTCACGCTGGGGCTTTCGGGCGTGGAGATTCTGGAAGTGGCTCTCGAATTCGGGGCGGCGATCAACATTGACCTCGGCGTCGCTAGCGGCGGCGTCAGCGTCAAGGCCGGCATCTACTTCAAATACGCAAAGGCCGAGGGCGCCACCCTGGAAGGGTACCTGAAGATTCACGGCGAGATGTCCGTCATGTTTATCGCATCGCTCTCCATCACGCTGTACCTCTCCCTCACCTACAAAGACCCGTCCAAGTGCTGGGGGCAGGCCACCCTCACCGTGGAAGTGGAAGTGCTCTTCCTGAGCTTCTCCGTCGAAGTCCACGCGGAGCGGCAGTTCTCCGGCAAAGAAGGGGACCCGCCCATGTCCAAAATGACCACAGCGTCGCAGTGGAGCGAATACACGGGTGCGTTCGCATAAGGAGGGGCCCCAATGAGCAAGCAGAAAATAGTCTGGACGGCGCTGCCGAACGGATTGGCCGACGGGGGCGCCGGCCTGCGGCTGTCGGTCTTCGTCTCCCCGCGCCTGATGCCCGAATCTGCGGGTGAAACGACCCTGGAGGCCTTCCCCGACTGGTGGGACTGGCCATCGACCAAACTGACATTCCAGGTGGATGTCAACACGCCGCAAGGCGTGCGTACCTTGCCCGTCGTCCTGGACCCGGCCAGCCCCGCACCCGACAGCAGCCTCTGGGGAGCGCTCTTTCCGCACACGACCCCGGTGGCCGGCTACACCTACAAGCCGCTCGACGGCCTGCAGCTTCGTTCCTACCATGCGCTGGGGCTGCACAACTGGCTGAAGGACCGCTACCAGACGGTCGCGGTGCAGAACGCAACGAACCACCCGCCGGTCTCCATCCTGCAGACGCTCCTCGACGATATCCGGTATGAGGACAAGCCCGACAGCCAGATGAAGCAGTCCGTGCTGGCTGAGCCGTTTCCGCCGGCGGGCGAGCTGTTCAGCGCCCACAAGGATTTCTTCCGGTTCCAGGTCTTTCACAAGCCGTTCAGCAAGAAGCCGGTGCCGATCCAACTGCCGCAGATGGATTTCCACGCTATCGTCGGGGCGCTGGCGCGCTACCCGGCCCTGCTGCGGCAGTTGGGCTTCGTCTACGACCTGATCATCGAGCGCGGCGAGGTCCCCCTCCCGGTCGCCTCCACCCTGCGGGTGGTCCCGAGCTGGGAGCCGGTGACCACCACGGAGAACGTCCGGCCGTTGACCCACTACACCATGTCGGATGCCAACCTGCGGGTCTTCGCGGCTCAGCCGCGGCCGGCGCAGCAGCTCGAGTACGTGACGGGCAAGCTGCCCCTCGGCGACCTGCAGCGCTACGGCGTGATTCAACTGGATGTAGATGGCCTGGCCTTCAAGGCGCTGGACCTGGCGTCTAACCTCAATCGCCTGGCGGTGCACCGCTTTGCGCGCCCTCTCGCCGACTACTGGCTTCCCCAGAAGCCGGCGGCGGCGGCAGCGCTGCCTTCCGGCAGCACCGGCGGGCTGGCGGTGGTGAAGAACTACCGGGCGGCTTACCTGCACGACCTGCTGGCGGCCAACACCCTACACAACGCCCACGTGGACGGCGGTTCCGGCGACAGCATGGAGCTGTATCTGGAAGACTTAATCCGCGGCCACCGCATCGACGTCTGGGACGAAGTGACCGACACCTGGCACTCGCTGCACAAGCGCGACGGCACCTACACCATCGATGGCAGCGAGATCAGCGTCCCGCCCGACGAAGGCTGGGCCATGACGAGCACTGCATCGCCTGTCGACCCGGCGGCGCCGCAGGAGCTGCGCCTGCACGAGTCGGTTGCCGAGTGGGCGGGCTGGTCGCTTTCGGCCTCACGGCCGGAGAGCACCATTGGCACCCGCGATGAAATTAAAGAAGGGCCGGACAAGCCGGCCGGCTCCAACTTCAAGCTCCAAGTTACCTTTAAGCCGGTTGGGGGCAGCCTGCCGCGGCTCCGCTTCGGCCGGAAGTACCGGCTGAGAGTCCGGGCGGTTGATCTGGCGGGCAACGGGCCGGCACTTGACGAATCCCCTGTGCTCCCGGAGGTCGTCTCCCCCGACGTTCGGTACCAGCGCTACGAGCCGATCACCCAGCCCGTGCTGATTCCCCGCACCGAGTACAAGGAGAGCGAGTCGGTGGAGCACCTGGTAGTCCGCAGTTGGACCACGCCGCCCGCGGACAAGCCGGCGACCGAGATTACGGAACGGCATGTCGCCCCGCCTTCCACGACGGTCCGCATGGCAGAAATGCACGGCCAGCTGGACGACCCCGCCGGCCCCGGCGGCTTCCGGGCTGACGCCTACACCCTGCTGACGGGGCTGGAGGGGTTTGCCCCTTCGGAACCTGCCCCGGAGAGCAGATGGACTCTGACCTACCTATGCGATCCCCTGGCCCACGGCGCCGCTTTCGCCGGCCTTCCGGGCGCCGGCACGGTACTGGCTGTTCCGTTCGACACGCAAGCATGGCCCCATTACAGGCCGTTCCGCCTCAAGGTGATCGAAGGAGACGGAGCGCCGGGTCCCGATTTGGCTGATCCCGATGCGTTTGTGGTGCAGCTGCCCAAGGCGGTGGTGGCTCCGGTGCGCATCAGCTGTTACCCGACGCAGGCGGAACTGGAGAAGCAGCTGGGCATCTGGCGGTGGCTGATGGAGTCCTTCACCAGCGACCCGGATACGCCCCCCGGCGGCAATCCGAGCTATAACCAGTTGCTGAAGCTGGCCCTGGCCGGGCAGCATTGGATGGTCACCCCCTATCGCGAGATTCTGCTCATTCACGCCGTTCAGCAGCCGCTGCTGGCGCCGCAGTTCACCACCATGGGCGTTGCGCGCGACCATGGCGTCACCTGGGCCGACATTCGCTACGTCACGCCGATCGACGGGAAGAGCACGCAGAAGCTGGATGTGACGGCCACGTGGTCCCTGCACGTCGATCCCCTCGGGAAGCAGGAGCCGGAGGTCGTGGACGGCAGTGCCCACGCCTTCACCACGCCCGTTGACCCGAACAGCGTCTCCCTTCAGGGGCTGGGCCGTCATGAGTTCGGCGACACCAAGCACCGACTGGTCCACTACAAGGGCATTGCCATGACCCGCTTCCCCGAGTTCTTCCCGGAAGGCACCACACCGCTGACACGCACTACCGACGAGACCACGGGCGACCGCGACCTGCACATTCCCAGCACCGCCCGGCCCGACGTGCCGGACGTGCTTTACGTGCTGCCGGCCTTCGAGTGGGTGCCCGGCGTGTCAGGCAGCACTTCGATCATGACCCGCAAGGGCAACGCCCTGCGCATCTACCTGAACCGGCCCTGGTATTCCTCGGGCGATGACGAAAAGCTGGGCGTGATCCTCAACGTGCGGCCCGTCGAGGGGACGTGGCCCGTTGACGTGGCCAGGGAGATACGCTGGAAGTACCAGAGCGGCTGGGCCGAAGACCCAACCGTCACTTCCGCGCCTACACCGCCGGCCCTCACACCCGACCGCTTCTCCCTGGCCCTGCCTGCCGTGGACGGCTATGGACTGGCTGAAGTGCCGGGCAGCCGGGCGACCGTGGTGCCGCACGAAGTGGCCTACGATGTGAACCAGGGTCTCTGGTACTGCGACGTCCGCATTGAGCCGGCGGAAGGGTACACACCCTATATGCCGTTTGTGCGGCTGGCCCTGGCCCGCTATCAGCCGTACTCGATAAACGACGTGCACCTGTCTCGCATCGCCCTGGCGGACTTCGCCCAGCTTACGCCCGACCGCACGGTCAGCATTACGCCCGGTGCGAAGAAAGGGGACTACAACATTTCGCTGGTCGGTCTGCACGCCCACGTCAAGAATGCAGCCGCCCCGTTCCGCCGGGTGGAGGCGACCGTGGAGCGCCGGCAGCAGACCGGTGACGACTTCGGCTGGGCGCCGGTGGGCAACCCTGTCCCGCTCACCCCGTTTGCCGTACCGAACCTCTACCTGGGCTCTGTGCACATACCTCCCGGCGCTGACGTGCTGAACTACCGGCTGGTCTTCAAGGAGTACGAAAAGCTCCTCGCCGACCCGGATGACCGGGCTACCGCTGCGTCCAAGGAGATCTGGCGCCTCGTCTTCGCCCACGACATGCCGTTCGCACCCATTATGTAGACGGTTGACCTCCGCTCTTCAAATTTGCTCCGGCCTGGTAGGCTTCTACCATGACTCGGCCGTTCCCCCGGATCTCCCCTGGCTTGTTCGCTGTGCCGTACACCACGGAAGTGATGGTCACCCCGCACCACGCGGCTTCATCCCGAAACATCGCGTAGGTGTTTGCCGCGCCGGCGGTGAACGGGTTGGCATCACCGTACACCAGGGCCAGCACCAGTCTCTTTCCGCGAAGCTTGCAGATGCGTTTGCCGTGTTCGTAGTAATCCAGCCCGTACCACCTGTCGATAAAGGCCTTGGTTTGAGCCGACGGACCGAAGCAGTAGATGGGGCAGCCAATCACGATACCGTCAGCGGCGATCAGCTTCTCGTACAGATCGACCATGTCATCGTCCTGAATACAGCCCACGTACCCGCTGCCATGCTTGCATACGTCACAGGCCTGGCAAGGCCGTATGTTGAGATCGTTCAGGTAAACCTTTTCGACCTGGGCGCCCTCGCTCGCTGCTCCCCGGAGCACCTCGCTGACCACGATATCGGAGTTGCCACCCGGACGCGGGCTGCCGATAATCCCGAGGACTCTCATGACATTCCCTCCTGCTACACCTTGACGGCTTTCCACGCCTGACTCTGGAACCGGCCATATATCATGGCTGACCTGACGACCCAGTCGACGCCGGCGGCGAGCCAGGCCCCTGACAGCCCCCAGCCGAAAACCTTGATGAAGACGGCCGCAAGCGCCAACCGGAGGGTAATGCCCACCGTCGAGATCACAAAGAGCGGTCTTGTATCGCCCGCTCCCGACAGGGCGCCGTTCAGCGTGTAGACCAGTGCAGTGAACACCTCTGTGAAGCCGGCGATCCGCAGTGCGGTCGTGCTCAGTTCCAGCAGCGACGGATCGTTCGTGAAGAGCGCCAGATAAGGCCCCGGCCAGGCGATGAAGAACAGTCCGACCGCTCCGAGGAGGATCATGCTCAGCTTGGCTGCTTCCCGGGAGACGGCTTCAGCATCATCGGGGCGATTGGCGCCCAGGCGTTGGCCCGTCAGGGCCGCCGTCGCCATGGAAAAGCCGAAGCCCAGCGTCCAGGAGACGCTCTCGGCGGCCACGGTGATGTTCTGGGCCGCAGCCACCACGGTGCCCAGACCGTTGATCATGGCAGCATACACGATAAAGATGGCAGTACTAAACATCCGTTCTGCTGAAGCGACAGAGCCGACCCGGACGATCCGCGACACCATGTCCCAATTCACCCGAAGCAGATTTCGCCAATAGAGCCGTGCGCCGGTCTTCCGGTGGAAGAGGACAATCAGCAGGGCTGCGGCCCCCAGGATCCTGGCATAACTTGTCGCGTATCCCGCCCCATCAGTGCCCAGCGCTGGCAGGCCGAACGCTCCATACATAAAGCCGTAGGCCAACCCGGCATTGATGACATTCACGCCGATGTTGATGACCAGCGAAGTGCGCGTGTCGCCGGTCGCCCGGAGGGCGGCGGTCATCATCATCATCCAGTAGGCGGCAACCATGCCCGGCACCATCAGCCGCAGCAGCCGGGCGCCAAGCGGCACCACCTCCGGCCTGGCCCCGGCCGCCCGGATGACCCAGGGCGCCGCTGCAAAGACCGCCGCGCCCATCGCCAGGGCGAGGAGTGCCCCAAGCCAAAAGACGGTCCGGGTCGCCGGCGCAATGCGTTCATGATCGCCGGCGCCCTCCAGCCGCGCCACCATGGCGTTCACGCCGACACCGAGCCCCATGAAGAGGCCGCTCATAAACCACTGCGGGGGCTGCGTAAACCCGACGGCAGCCGTCGCAACAGTGCCGAGGTGACCGGCGAGGGCCGCACCAACCATGCCGGACAGCATGATCAGCACCTGTTCGCCGATCACCGGCCATGCCAGTCGGATGAGCTCCTTACGCATATGGCGCAGTCCTCCGCGCCCATCGAGATTGACCGGACACGTGCAATTCCTCCCTATCGAGTTGAGTCATGCCCAGTCTACCTGCCATGGGGTTGTAGCCGGATCACACAAAAGTCGTAGCCGGGGTCACATCTTTGCGTGCCCCGGCTACCTACAACTCTATAGCAACCCCAGTTCGCGTGCCCGCACCAGCGCCTGTGTCCGGTGGTTGACCCCCAGCTTCCCGAAAATGTTGGAGATGTGCCGCTTCACCGTACCTTCCGAGATATAGAGCCGTGCCCCGATTTCGGGATTCGTCATGCCCCCGGCAATCAGCCCCAGCACCTCCCGTTCCCGATCTGTCAGAGCTTCGGCCAGATGCTGCTCCACGGACCTGGCCGGCGGAGGGGCGCCCCCGAGGAGCCCGGATGCGTAGGCGTGACCGGCGGCCTGCAACAGCCTGACCATGGGCGGCCCTTCATCCAGGAAGATCCGGACGTAGCCCTCGGGCTCTGCCACGGCAAGCGCCTCGCTGAGCAGGGTCACGGCCGCCTTCCGGTCGCCGGCGGCATCGGCGGCCAGCGCCTCCAGGGCCGTGGCCTCCAGCCAGTTCGCCATGCGCCCGCTCGCCCGGGCGGTCGCTGCCTGCCGGGAGAGCACATCCCTGGCCTCCGGCGCCCGGCCCCGGACCAGCAGCAGCCGCGCCCGGATGATCTGCTCCTGCTCATACAGAGTTGCCACGGAAGGGTCTACCCCGGGCAGACGCTCCTCCGCCCAGGCCACGGCTGCCCCTCCCTGCGCCACATGCCACTGCACGGCGCAGGCTGTCAGGGCGAGCTCCGGGCCCAACCCCACCTGGTGGCGGGACACGTGCGCCATGGCTTCATCCAGACTGCGCCGGAGGGCCCGAAAGTCACCGCGAGCCCCCTGGAGCCGCGCCAGGCTTATGTAGGCACGTGCAATCCCTTTGGGGGCGTACCCCCCTCGCACCCGTTCCAGGGCCTCTTGCAGGCAGCGTTCGGCCTCCGCCATGTCGCCCTGCTCCCGTAGCAGTTCACCGAGTGCGGAAAGCACGGGGCTGCTCACGTGATTTCGCCGGCCGCTGTGCTCGTCGGACCAGCGCAGGGCCACCCGCAGCAGCTCTACGGCCTCATGAAGCCTGCCGCGGGCGGCCAGCACTTCGGCGTGCGCCACCCGCGCGAAAACACCGAGGGAGATGTTGCCGGATTCATGGCCCGCCTGTTCCGCCATGAGGCACAACCGGCAGGCATGATCCAAGTCGCCGGTCATGTGGCTGCAGGAGGCCAGGGTAAACGCCACGGTGCCCCGAACACCCCAGTCCGCGGGCGCCAGCAGTTGCATCGCTTCATGCCCGCAGGCGAGAGCGCGGCGAAAATCATTGGTCAATAGGGCCCGATAGGCGTGGACCGCCGCGACCTGTCCGAGTAAATGGTCCCCGTTCCCGAGTCCCGACGCCTTCGCTGCAGCGGAATCCGCCAGACGGCCGGCTTCCGCCGTGTCTCCCGTGAGCGCCCTTGTCCACGCCTGGTGGATGATCAGCCAGGGGTGGTCGGCTAGAACCGCCGGGGGCAGTTGGGCCAGGTAGTGCTGCAGCATGGCGATCTCCCCGTGGAAAAACAGCTTGTCAGCGGCGCTCCTTTCGATGACGCGTGCGGCAAGCTCGGGGGCGCCTGCTGCCAGCGCATAGGGGATGGCCTCGGCATCCAGCCCATGTTGTTCGAACCATTCGGCGGCCCTGAGCTGTAGTAGAGCGGCCCGGTCCGGAGCCAGACGGGACCGGAGTACGTCCCGGAAGAGATGGTGGTACCGGTACCAGCAGCGCCGGTCGTCCAGCAGAACCAGGAAGAGATTCTGCTGCTCCAGCCCCTCCAGCATCGCCTGCCCGCCTTCAACGCCCGTGAGAGCTTCGCACAAGGGGCCGCTGAGACGGTCCAACACGGACGTCTCCAGCAGAAACCGGAGCCGGTCGGGCGGCTGGCGGCTGAGCACTTCGTCCATCAGGTAGTCTAGAACGAAGCGGTGACTGCCGGTGAATCCCTCCACGAACGCCTGGGGGCGTTCCGTGTTCTGCACCGCCAGGGCCGCCAGCTGGAGCCCGGCAATCCAGCCTTCCGTGCGGGCCGCCAGAGCCTGCACCTGCAGGTCCTGCAGGTCGAGGCCCATGCAGTCGTGCAGGAACGCGGCTGCCTCAATGGGTGTAAACCGGAGGTCGGCAGTGCGAATCTCCGTCAGCTGGTCACGGACCCGCATCCGCGCAAGCGGCAGGGGCGGGTCGGAGCGGGTCAACATGACCAGGCGCAGCCCGGGGGGCAGTGACTCCAGCAGCGTCGCCAGCCCGGCGTGAACGGAATCGGCCGTAATGACGTGATAGTCATCCAGCACAAGCGTCAGTCTGCCATCCATGCGGGCCAACTCGCCCACGATGAGGCCGGGGACTTCCGCAAGGGCCGGCGGCCCTTGCGACTGGAACAGGTCCAGTACGTCCTGCCCGAAGTCCGGCCTGACCCGGCGGATGGCCGCGATCAAGTGCCGCCAGAACGCCGCAGGGTCGTTTTCGCTCTGATCCAGCGACAGCCAGGCGGCAGGCCGGGGGCATGCGGCCAGCCACTCGCTGATCAGCGTCGTCTTGCCTGCCCCGGCCGGCGCCGCGACCAGCGTCAACGGGCGGTGTTTCCCGGCCTCCAGACGCTCCAGCAGCCGGTCTCGGACAACCCGGCGAACTCTTGGGACAGGGATGAAAAGCTTGGTCGCCAACAACGGCGTATAGTCATTCACTGCATCGCCCTCTTCCAGCCCGGTGCGTAGACCGGTGGTACAGAAAGTTCGTTCTACAAGAAAATCCGGCGCACCTTCAATGCGCCGGATGCTGACGACGATGTTGGGGATTCGTCGATGGTCATTTGGGCTGACGGCAAACAGTACCTTTCCGGCATGTGCACCGCCCCTGCCAGAACGTATACTTAGCAAACCGACACCAGTCTGCGCGAAAGAGGTGTCTTGTGCCGCGAAAACTCAGCATTCAATTAATGGCCGGCATTACTTTGACCCTGGTGCTCATGCTCGGTTCAAACCTCTGGCTGGCCTGGCGCCAGCAGCAGCGGGACATTGAGCTGGAAATGCACGGCAAGGCCCGGGTAATCACCGAGCAACTTACAGCAACACGGCTCTTCATGGCGCGGAATCAAGACCGGATCAACTTCGATCGTGCGGGCCACTTTGAGTTCAAAGGGCTTAACCCAGCCGCTGTAGGTCGGGGCGTCGGCGTCATCTTCGGCGAACTGACTGATGCCCGGCTCAAGCAGACTCGGCTCAACGTCCGCCGTCCGGAGAACGAACCGGACGAGTTCGAACGGGAAGCGCTGGCCCGTTTTCAAGCCGATCCCGATTTGAACGAATTCTTCATGCAGGTTAAGGAAAATGGCAAGCCGGTCTTCCGGTATGCCGTGCCTCTGAAAATCGAAGCAGAATGCCTTCGCTGCCACGGTGGATCGGTGGGTGAACTCGATATCGCTGGCTACCCCAAGGAAGGCTACCAGTTGGGGGACAACGGCGGTGCCATCAGCGTAGCCCTCCCCATGGAACAGGCCATCGCCCAACTGCAGCGCCGCGCCGCCGGTCAGGTGTGGGTAATCGTCCTCGTGACGCTTGCCTCTCTTTCGGTCATCTGGTGGCTCTCCCGAACCCTGGTCACCAAACCGCTCGGGCACCTGGCGGCCCTTGCTACCCGCATGGGTGAAGGCGATCTGAACCTTTCTCCGCCAGATCTGTCCGAGTTGTCGGGCAGTGAGGAACTATCGATAGTGGGAGAGAACCTTGGTTCTATGGCCCGAAATCTTCGGGAAATGTATGGCAACCTGGAGCAGAAGGTGGCTGAGCGCACCCGTGACCTCGAAGCCGCCAACCAGGTACAGTCGCAGTTCCTGCAAACGGTCAGCCACGAGTTACGCACCCCATTGACGTCCATTATCGCGTTCACCGAACTGCTGCGAAAACAAGCGACAGGGCGCGAGTTGGAATACCTGGATGACGTGCTGGACAGCAGTCGCCGGCTTCTCGCAACGGTGAATAACCTCTTGGATTTAAACCGGCTTCGGGCCGGGAGGGTGGAACTCTTCACCGACCTGCTAGAGTTGCCGCCGATTTTGACCGCCGTGGAACGGACGCTCCGGCCCCTGGCCGACCAGAAGCAGATCCGGATGGAGATCAGCGTAGTTCCCGGGCTTCCGCTGGTGTTGATCGACCCCCACCGCGTCACCCAGATCCTGCTCAACATCGTCGGCAACGCCATCAAATTCACCCCCGACGGCGGACACGTCGTCATTACAGCAGCACATGGCGGCGGTCATGTTGTCGTCTCGGTGGAAGACAACGGTCCGGGCGTCGCACACGAGCACCGGGAGACCATCTTCTTCGCCTTCCGCCGGATCGAGTCATCGGGCGCCCAACACCAGGGCAGTGGGCTCGGGCTTGCCATTGCCCGAGAACTGGTCGAGCTCCATGGTGGGCGCATTTGGGTAACCGATGCCCCCGGAGGGGGCTGTCGATTCCGCTTTACCCTCCCTGAGGCCCGGTCATTCGCAGAAGAGGAGGATGCCCCTCATGCCAGCGACTAAGCGAGTACTCGTGGCCGATGACGATCCCAAGATCCTGAAGGTCGTGGGTGAGGCCCTGCGGCTGGAGGGCTACTCTGTCACCACAGCCACGAACGGTGCCACGGCTTTGCAGCTCTGCCGGTCACAGAACCCCCACCTCCTGGTTCTCGACGTGATGATGCCTGAGATGGATGGGCTCGATGTCTGCTCACGCCTGCGAGCCATGAACTCGCAGATCCCGATCCTCATCCTTTCCGCCCGTGCCGATGAATCCGACCGGGTAGTCGGTTTCCGGCTTGGTGCCGATGATTATCTGGTTAAGCCATTCAGCATCTCCGAGCTGATCCTCCGTGTCAAGGCGATCTTGCGACGGGTCCAGCATGATACTCCGGCAACTACGGGTGACCGGGTCTACGCCGGTGAACTGGAAATGGACCGTACGACCCGCCAGACGGTGGTGCGGGGCCAGGCGATCAACTTGACTCCCCGGGAGTTCGAACTGCTTTGGTTGCTTTCATCGCACGCCGGGCAGGTCTTTGCAAGGGAGTCTCTGCTTGAGCTCATCTGGAAAAGCGATTACGAGGGAGATCCTTCTGTGGTGGCCGTTTACATTCGCCGTCTGCGGGAACGGATCGAACGGAACCCGGGCGAACCGGATCATCTGAAGACCGTTTGGGGGATCGGGTACAAATTTGAACCATAGACCTCCGAATCAGGTCTATGATCACACACCAATAAAGGACAAACCTTGTGGTTTTAATCTTTTATTAATGACCCTGAAAACTAGCTTAAAGCATTGGTTGTTACGCTTGCCCTGTGCTGCGCCCCGCAGCCAGGGCCTTTTTTGTTCGTGATTTAACTTGCATGGAGGTATGCTCATGCGCAGACCTGTCCTTCTCGGCTTGATGGCTGGTGTTGTCTTGATCGCGGGCGCCATTCTGTTTGGTCCCGGCGCCATCAAGGCGGCGGGAGCCGAACCCGCCACGTGCGGCAGTTGTCACGTCATGGAGTCCAAAGTACATTCCTTTCAGAACTCCGATTCCATCCACAAGTCCGAGATCAGTTGCAGCGACTGCCACTTGCCGACCGGCATGGAAGGCCTGGTCGAGAAGTACAAGACCGGCTTCCGCCACATCATGACCAATATGAAGGGCGAGGCTCCCGCTGAACTGCGGCTCCGTCCCTCCGATCGGGAATGGGTGGTCGCCAATTGCGTGCGCTGCCACAAGGAAGAGGAGCACATCAAGGAGGTCGGCAAGACCGCCTGCCTGACCTGCCATTCGACCAACCCCCATGGCGACAGGGGTGTCCAGAAATGATCATCTCCGGCCTTGTGATCGATGTCGCTCCCGATGCCGGTGCGAGCGCTCTGGCGGCCCTGCAGAGACGCTCCTGGGTGGCACGGGTAGAAGGACCGGTCTCGCCAGGCCGCCTGGTTGCCGTCGTCACAGCCGAGGACAACAGCGCCCTGGATGCTTTGATGGACGACATGCTGACCACCCCTGGCATCATCGGCGTCAGTCCTGCCTTTATTCATTTCGACGCGTGAAGGAGTGCTCCCCATGGAGATGAAGCGGCGTGATTTACTGACGGCACTTGCCTTCGGCGCTGCCCTGGCGGCGGCGGGATGCAGCAAGGAGCCTTCTTCGGACCGGACCGCGAAGAAGAATGAAACCGAGGGCGCCTCATGGGTGAAGACCGTTTGCCGTTACTGCGGCGTAGGGTGCGGCGTGCTCGCTGCCGTCAAGGACGGCAAGCTGGTCGGCGTCAAGGGCGACCCGGACAACACGGTCAACAAGGGCCTGCTGTGCGTGAAGGCCTTTTACCTCCACAAGTACCTGAACGCTTCCGACCGCCTGACCACGCCCCTGATCCGCAAGGGCGATAAGTTGGAGCCGGCCACATGGGACGAGGCCCTCGACCTGGTCGCCAAGACGTTTAAGGAGATCGCCGAAAAAGACGGCCCAAACGCACTGGCCTTCTACGGCTCCGGTCAGTGCTCGGCCGACGAGGCCTACCTGTATAACAAGCTCTACAAGGGCTGTATCGGCACGAACAATGTCGAAGGCAACCCGCGCACCTGTATGGCCTCTGCCGTCGCCGGCTTCGCCCAGACTTTCGGCAAGGACGAGCCCATGGGGAGCTACGACGACATCGAACAGGCAACTGCGTACTTCGTCATCGGCGCCAACATGGCCGAATGCCACCCGATTCTCTTCTCCCGCATGTCCGACCATAAGGCGAAAAACCCGAGCGTCAAGCTGATTGTGGCCGACCCCCGGCGTCACCGCATGCATGACCTGGCCGACCTGTCGCTGCCCTTCAAGCCGGGCACCGACAGCGCCCTGCTCAATGCCATCGCCCACGTCATCGTCTACGAGAACCTGGTCGATCAGGACTTTGTCAACAAGCACACCACTTTCAGCGATGGCACCAAAGCGATCACGTTCGCGGAGTACAAGAAGTCCCTCGAGACCTGCACCCCGGAATGGGGCGAGCAGCAGACCGGCGTCAAGGCCGACCTGATCCGTCAGATGGGCCGCCTCTACGGCGACAAGCAGCAGCGGGTCATGTCCATGTGGACCATGGGCATCAACCAGCGGACGAACGGCACGCACCTGAACACCCAGATCTACAACCTGCACCTGCTGACGGGACAGATCTGCAAACCCGGTGCCACCCCCTTCTCCCTGACCGGACAGCCCTCCGCCTGCGGCTCCGTCCGTGAAGTGGGCGCCCTCGCACACCTGCTGCCCGGCCATCGGGTGGTCGCCAACGCCGACCACCGGGCCCAGGTGGCCAAGGTCTGGGGCACCGACCCCGCCAAAATGGCACCGGCCAACGGTCTGCCCATGATGAAGATGTTTGAAGGTACGGTGACGGGGGCGATTAAGGGCCTGTTCGTCATGTGCACGAACCCGGGTCACTCCCTCCCGAATGTCAACCGCTATCGGGAAGGCATGAAGAAGACCTTCCTGGTCGTCTCCGACATCTATCCGAACCGGACCACTGAACTGGCAGACGTGGTCTTCCCGGCCGCCACCTGGATTGAGAAGGAAGGGTTCTACGGGAACGCCGAGCGGCGCACCCAGCATATGGCCAAGGGCATCAACCCGCCCGGGCAGGCGAAGACCGACCAGTGGATCTTGCTCGAACTGGCGAAGCGGATGGGTTACGGCCAGTACTTCGAGAAGTACAAGACCACCAAGGATGTCTGGGAGGAGTACCGGAGCCTCACGCTGGGCACCGGCATGGACCTGGCTTCCTATGACGACCTGGTCAAGGCCCACGGCCTGCGCTGGCCCGTAAAGGACGGCAAGGAAGGCTCCATGCGCTACGTATATCCAAACGACCCCAGGGTCACGGAAGCCGAGCGCATCAAGTTCTACGGCAAGCCTGACGGCAAGGCTGTGATCTACTCCCGGCCCACCGTGGGCGCCAACGAGCAGGTCAGCCCCGAGTACCCCGTCTGGTTCTCCACAGGCCGGGTGCTGGAGCACTGGCACACCATCACCATGACGGGCCGGGTGCCGGAGCTGCGGCGTGCCGCCAGCGATTTCTACTGTGAACTAAGCAAGAACGACGCGGCCAGGCTGGGCGTCAAGACCGGCGACAAGATCCGCATTACGTCCAAGCGCGGGTCGATTGTCGTCAGCGCTCGCACTGGGGGCCGTGGCGAACCTCAGGACGGCATGGCCATGCTGCTGATGCACGATGACGATGTGACCCGCCTCTGCAACATAGTGACCAATGACGCCGTCGACCCGATCTCCGCGCAGCCCGAGTATAAGATCGCCGCTGTCAAGATCGAGAAGGCGTAAGCCTATGTGGGGCCGGCTGCGCCGCACCGTGCAAGTCCTGGCTGCCCTGCTGCTCCTTTCGCCCCTGGCCGGACTCACTTTCTTTCTTGGCACCTACTCGGCCTCGCTTCTGTTCGGGAGACTCCACCTGGCCGATCCCTTCGCTGCTCTGCAGACAGGAGCGGTCGTGCTCGCCTTAGCGGCTCTGCCGGTGGTGGTGATCAACGTCCTGCTCGGCCGGGTTTTTTGCGGCTGGATCTGCCCCCTCGGCTTCCTGCTCGAGGGGGTCGACCGGCTCCGGCGGCGGCTGGGCATCCGGGAGCGCACCGTCCCCCGGTGGCTGCGCTGGCCGCTGGCGGCCGCGCTGCTGGCAGGGTCAATCCTGGCGGGACAGCCGCTCTTTGAATGGCTCAGTCCACAGGCCAATCTCGCCCGCCTCTTCCTCTTCGGTCTGGCCTGGGAAGCGCTGGTCATTCCCGCCGTCGCACTGGCTGATCTGGCCGTGGCCCGCCGCCTCTGGTGCTCCACCCTCTGCCCGGCGGGCGTGACTTACGGGCTGCTGGCCAGGGCCGGCACGGTGCGGGTCGCCCTCAACCGGGAGGCATGTCACAAGTGCGGAGTCTGCCTGAACGCCTGCCCGCAGGGGCGGTTCGTTCTCGCCCCGGCCGTGAGCGGTAAGGGTGAGCCCGTGGCTCTGCCCGACGCCTGCATCGCCTGCGGCGAGTGCATCGACGTCTGCCCGTCACGGGCACTGGCCTTCCGGTTCGGCCTGCAGTCCGACCCCGGGCGCCGGGCCGCCCTGCTCACCTTGGGCGCTGCGACTGTGGCAGCCGTCGTCTCCGTGGGCAAGGCAGCGCTGGCCTCTCCCCAGCGAACGGTCATTCGTCCGCCGGGCGCCTTGCCCGAGCCCCTGTTCAAAACCTTCTGCCTCAGGTGCGGCAAGTGCGCGCAGGTTTGCCCACTGGAGTCGATCAAACTGGATGCCGGCCTCCCCTACCTCGAACTGCGGGCTTCCGCCTGCGATATGTGCCGGAAATGTCCGCCTGTCTGCCCGTCCGGCGCCCTTACCCTGGGCCAGACAGAACCAATTCGCATGGGCACCGCGCAGATTGATCACGACCTTTGCTGGGCCTGGAACGGCCAGGTCTGCCGCTCCTGCTTCGCCATCTGCCCGCTGCAGGGCACCGCACTCAAACTGGAGGCCGCCGGCGGGATTCAGCGCCCGGTCGTCGACCCCGCCATCTGTACCGGCTGTGGCCTTTGCGAGCAGACCTGCCCCGTGGATCCCTCCGCCATTTTCGTCACACCCATTGACTGATCGCTGCCACGCTATGGCGAGAGGAGGTGATTGCATGTTGAAAAAATGGGGGCTCAGGGCTCTGGTCACGGCGACCGCCACCATGGTGCTCTTCCTGGCCGCAGCCTTCGCCCTCCAGGTTCCCGCTGTTGGCAAGAGCATCGGCTCGCCGCAGGCCTGCGGCACCTGCCATTCCATGACCTATGAAGTGGTTACTCTGTCCAAGTCCGCGCATCGGGATCTGGCCTGCCTGGACTGCCACGCCGCCACCGGGCTGTTCGAAAAGCCGGTGGAGGAGATCAAGAGCGCCAGCGTGCACCTGTACGTTACCCTGACCAATACCATGCCCGACGTGATCAAACCGACGCACAAGAGCCGAGAAATCGTTCAGGAAAACTGTCTCCGCTGCCACGCCGGGCTCAACGAAACAGTCCACGCTTCACAGGTCAAGACCGACCGCCTGTGCTTTGACTGCCACCGTGCGACGCCCCACGGAACTCCCCTGCGCAACTAACGCCACCGCATAAGGAGGACGAACACGTCCATGCAGCGCATCGTAGCTATCATTTGCGGCGCTCTGGTGGCCCTTGGCCTGATTGGCGCCGGCACCTACTACGCCGTCGCCGCCAAGAAGCCCGCCATGCCGGCAGCCATTCAGAAGACTGGCCTTGACCTGAAGACCACGGACCCCAAGGCATTCAAGGCCTTCTTTCCCGACCATTATGATTCGTATATGAAGAACGCCGACATGAACCACCCGGCCCTCAAGTACGCTTCTTCCGAGAAGAAGAAGAGCCGCCTGGAGCAGTTCCCCTACATGAACACCCTGTGGAACGGAATGGCGTTCTCCAAGGAGTACAACGAAGCCCGGGGCCATGTCTACACAAACGAGGATGTGATTGGCGGCAACGGCACCGTCGGAACCAAGCGCATCGGCGCCGCCACGAACCTGACCTGCATGTACTGCAAGTCGGCCGAAGTGCCCCAGCTCATCGAGAAAATGGGCAACGCCTTCTACAACACCAAGCTACTGGAAGGCGATAACAAGACCCAGTTCAAGCATCCGATCTCCTGCTCCGACTGCCACAACCCCGACACCATGGAGCTGCGGATTACCCGCCCGGCGCTGGTCGAGGCCATGGCCCGCCGCGGCACTCCCGTGGAAAAGGCCTCCCACCAGGAGATGCGGTCGCTGGTCTGCGCCCAGTGCCATGTCGAGTACTTCTTCAACCCGAAGGACAGCGCGAAGGTCACCTTCCCGTGGGATAACGGCTTCGAAGCGAAGGACATGTTTGCCTACTACCAGAAGGAGCAGTTCTCCGACTGGAAGCATCCCCAGACCGAAGGCGGCCTGCTGAAGGCGCAGCATCCTGAGTATGAAATGTTCCAGGGCTCGACGCACCAGCAGGCCGGACTCTCCTGCGCCGATTGCCACATGCCGTACATGAAGCAGGGCGACAGCAAGATCAGCAGCCACTGGTGGACTTCCCCGGTCCGGACGATCGAGGCCTCCTGCGCCACCTGCCACAAGCAGAGTGAAGAGGAGATCAAGAACCGGATCCTCTACACGCAGGACCGCGTGAAGGAAGCCCTTGACCAGGCGGGTCTGGCCAACAAGGCCGCCGTTGAAGCCATTGAGAAGTCCAAGGCGGTCGCCGGCGTCGACACCAAGATGCTGGACGAAGCAAGGGCACTGCACCGGGAAGCCCAGTTCTACTGGGATATCGCCTCTGCCGAGAATTCGATGGGCTTCCACAACCCGCAGAAGTTCCTGAAGACCCTTGCCGACTCCATCGACCTGGCTCGCCAGGCGGAGCTCAAGGCCGTTCAGGCCGGCGTCAAAAAGTAAGCAAGAATAGCGGGGACGCTCAGGCGCCCCCGCTTTCTCGTTCTTGCCGCCATCGCTTCGTCACCTCGCTGTCGTACTGGTGCTTCGGGTACCGCTCCCAGTTCCCCGAGGCAAAAGTCGTAGCCGGGGTCACATCTTTGTGTGCCCCGGCTACCTGGCCGCTTCACCGTCCCCTCCGAAATATCGAGCCGTGCCCCAATTTCCGCGTTCGTCAGGCCCCGGGCGATCAGCCCCAGCACCTCCCGTTCCCGGTCCGTCAGTGGTTCGGGCAGATGCTGCTCCCTCACCCGGGCCGGCGTGGGCGGATCAGCAGCGTGCACGGATACGGCAGGACTACCGCAGGCCTCGCATCAAGCGCAGCCCTGAAGACGGCAGCCCCCTGGCCGCGGTTACAGGACCTCTGCGGGCGCCCCCGCCACCAGATGAACCAGCCGCGCCCGCCGCAGCAGGCCGCCCGGGACCAAAATGGCCAGCGGCGCCACAAGTGCGCCGTCCACCCAGGCGACGGCCCGTTGCGAGTGCTGCAGAGCGGCCCGGGCAGCATCGATCATGGTTGGATGAAGCCAGGCGTAGACGTTGAGGTCGTCGGGCACCACCTGCACCAGCCGAAGGCCGCCGCCGCCGCTGAAAACCGGCTGTTCCTTGCGGGGGTCGTTGGGCGCCAGGAGCAGCGCTTCCGCGGCCAGGTCGGCCCAACCGGGGTTCGCCATGGTACAGACTTGATACTCGCCAGACGCCCCAAGCAAGTGGCGCTCCTGCCAGCGTAAACCGCCTTCCAGCACGTGGCGCAGCCACGGGCGGGGCGCCCCGGTGGGGGCGACGAGCACCAGGTCCTCCGCATGCATGCCCCGGAGGCGGACGCCGGCCCACGCTTCTCCGCCGCCGTGGGGCACCCGGCAGACCGGCACGACCCGGTCCACTACCGCGGTGCGCTGCTTCGGTTTGCTCAGGGGCGCCCAGTTGCCCGGGAGCGGCGCGTCGGCGGGGAGGCGGGCCCGCAGCAGCCGGCAGGCAGCGAGTGCCATGGCAGCCGCCCCAAGCGCCTCGCCCGCGCCGACGGTGGCGACCCGGCCCAGGCGTTCGCCCAACGCGGGCAGCCCTGCCTCGATGAGGGCCGCTGCCTCGGTGGCGAAGTCGGCGGCCTCTGCGCCGGCGTTTCGCCAGCCAGAAGCCAGCAGCCGCTCCAGGCGGTCCTCCAGGAGGCGCAGCCGGTTAGCGATCTCCTGCATCGGCTCACCTCCCAAAAGGCTGGTCCGGGTATACCGGCCCGCGGCCCCACTGCAGTTGCTCGCTGATGACCGACAGGCACTGCAGGCGCAGCCCCCGTTCCGCCTGCTCCAGCAGGCCAAACAGGACATAGCGTCCGGCTTCCGGCAGCAGCCCTGGCAGTTCACTGCGCCACTTATCGGGCACCGCCAACTCAATATACCGGGACGCCTGGTCGAGCGCCCCCACCAGATCACCCTGTGCGATTAGCTCCGTGGGCCGGAAGAGAACGGGCAGTTCCGGAGCCCCGAACGGATCGCTCAGCTGTTCGACCAGGCGGCGTCGCAAATCGGCGACAGCCACCGGCACATGGTCAAGGAAACGGGCGACGTGCTCCGCCGCCAGCGGCGCCCGCCGCATGCGCCGGAGCTTGATCCGCCGGGGCGCCGCACCGGGATAGAGCCCCCCTTCGTCCAGCAGGATTAACTGGCGGCAGCGGCCTTTGGTCCAGGTATTCAGCTTTGCGGGCGTGATCTGCTTTTCGGCGTAGACGGTGCCAGTGGCAGGCTCCGCCAGGTACGACGTTTCGATTTGGAACTCGCCGTCGCTCGCGGCGGTATAGGCGATTTCGAAGAGCTGTAGGCCAGTAACGGGCTCCAGTTCTTCGTCGCGCCAGGTCTTGCCCAGCAGCTCCTCTGCTACGCGGGGGTCGAGGGCGACGCTTCCGCCCATGTGGGCGCCCACCGCCTGCCGGGTCAGCCAAAGGTCGACGAGCAGGTCGGCGAACTGGTCCGGCGTCAGGTCCGCCGGGCGCTGCAGGCGCATGATCAAGTTGCCCAGCCGGCGGAGCTTCAAGCTCCGCACCAGCTCACCGGCAGATGCGACCAGGGCGGCTTTCTCTGGCCCCAGGGCTAGCAGGCCCCCGGCGGCCAGTTCAGCCAGCAGGCGGTCCACCGTCTCCAGACCGGCTGCCCGCAGTTCGCCCGCGTCGGGCGCCTTCTTCTTATTGGCAGGCCTCTTTGCCTTGGGTGCGACAGGCGTTTCCGGAAGCGGGTCGGTGGGGGCAAACTGGTCGGGCTTCTCCAGCAGCAGGCAACAGACGGCAACCACGTGCTTGCAGTATTTGCTCCGGCGGTGGGCGGGGCAGGTACAGACGACCTTGAGCTCACCCGAAAAGTCGATCGTCACCCGGTAGTCCGTGGAGCCCGTGACGCTGGCGTAAGCTTTGGTCCCGGCGACAGTCCCCTGCCTGACGAGGCCCTTCTTCAGGTAATCCCGCCCGGCGGTGTAAGCGGCGTCGCCCGCCAACTCCCGCAGGCGCCCGCCCAGGTCGCTCAGCGCGGCATGCTCCCTAGGATCCACCGCCGCCACCTCCTCCCCGCAGCGCCCGCTCCACCGCTTCAATCAGACTGTCGGGTGTGGCGGCGAAGGTCGGAATCTCCAGAGCGGCCACCTTGCGCGCCAGGCTCTCGTTATAGGAAGCTTTGCCCGCATCGTTCAGGGCGAGCACGCACAGCACCTGTGCCCGGCTTTCCTTGAGTGCCGCCAGCTGCTGAAGCAGCGCCTGGGGGCTGCCGCCTTCGTACAGGTCCGTGATCAGCAGGAAAAGTGTCTTGTCGGGCCGGGCGACCAGTGAGGCGCCGTAGTTGACCGCCCGGGCGATGTCCGTGCCGCCGCCCAGTTGAACGCCGAACAGCAGCTCCACCGGATCGGACAGCTGGTCGCTGACATCCGCCACGCTGGTGTCGAAGTAGACCAGCCGGGTGTCCAGGGCCGATACGGACGCGAAGACGGCCGCGATGATCGACGAATAGACGACCGACTCGCCCATGGAGCCGCTCTGGTCGACCAAAATGATAATCCGCCACTCGTGAAACCGGCGCTGGTTGGCGTAGAAGTAGACCCGCTCGGGGATGATTTTCCCCAGTTCGGGGCGATAGTGCTTCAGGCCCTCCCTTACGGTGCGGCGCAGGTCCAGGTTGCGGGCGACCCGCAGGGGGCTGTGGCGGTCGCGCCGCATGGCGCCCAGCAGCGTTTGCCGGGTCTGGTTCTCCAGCTTCTTGCGCAGTTCGGCGGCGATTGCGCCTACGACTTGGCGAGCGGTCTGCCGGGTCTTTTCGGGCATCATGCCCTTGAAGGCAAGGATCGTGGAGACCAGACCGACGTTCTTCTCCAGCGTCTGCAGGGTCTCGGGCTCCAGCAGGAGCTGCTTGAGCCCCTTCAACTCGATGGCGTCCTTCTCCATAAAGGAGACGACCGATTGGGGGAAGTAGCGGCGGATGTCGCCCAGCCATTTGGGCAGATAAGGCGCACTGGCGCCGAGACCGGCGGAGCGCTCCTGCTCCCCGTACAGGAAGCCCAGCGCCTGGTCAATGCTGGTCAACGCGGCGTCGCTTTTCAGGGCGGCCTCGGCGTCAGCCCACAGTCCGCCGCCGGCCGCGGGGGGCGGGGCGCCCAGCACGAGGCGCCAGCGGAGCAAGGCAGCCTGCGCCTCAGCCGATGCCATAGCGAGCCCTCCATTCTGCCAGGGTATGGGCGGCGGCCCGGTCGGCCTCCCGCAGGAGTTCTTCTTCGATGGCGCTCAGTCTGAGGGTGCGGGAGGCCTCCCCGCCGCCCAGGCCGAGCACGGCCTCCAGGGTTTCAGCCAGGTAGGTCCGCTCCGCCGCCGTCAGGTTGCCCAGGTTGCGCCGGAGGACAGGCAGCAGGGGAACCAGCTGCTCCATCGAGAGGTCTGACAGGAACTCGGTAACGGCGCCGATCAGGGTGCGGTTGCGCACTAACGTGGACCGGTGGAGCGAGAAGAGCCCTGCGACCAGGCGGGCGTTGTCCGGCGCCTCCGCCGTGGCGGAGAGCCAATACCGGATCTGCGCCGCCAGGGCGCCGGGCGCCAGCCTACCGCCCAGCTCAAGCAGCACCAGGCAGAGGCCGCGCAAGGCCGGGTGGGCCGGCACCATGCGCGATACGGTCTCGACCGACTCCCAAAACACGTCCGCCGCAGCGGCGCCCCGGGCGACCAGGTCATACAGGGACTTCAGTGCCCCGTCGGCCTCCTGGGCGGCCTCATCGCCACAGATGGCCGCGGCCGGCAGGTGCAGCACGGCTCGGGCGAAAAGCCGCTCGGCCAGGGCGGTCAGCCGCTCCGCCGGCAGGCGGCGGGCGGAGCCGTAACTGATGAGGCCGTCCAGATAATAGGCAGCGCGGGCCAGGGCCGTGAAGCTGGCGGAGTCCGCCGCCAGCGCCTCACACTGCTCCAGCGCCTGGTCGAAACCGGCGGTTACTTCGCACAGCGCCATTTTCAGCAGCACTTCGGCGCCGGTGTCAATGTGAGGCGCCTCGGCCAGGCGCTGGTTTAACACCCGCCCGCAGACTTCGGCCAGCGTGTTGCCCAGGGCGGTCCGCTCCACCAGTTCGGCATCGGTCTCGGGGCGCCACTGCAGCTCCCACTTCTCCCGCACACGGGAAAGCTGCTCCAGGGGGCCGCCGGCGGCGTCGCGCCCCCGCCCGCCCAGGCCGCTTTCGATCTCCCGGGCAAAGGGAATGGACGCCACGCCCAGCCGGTGCAGGAAGGCCGATTGCTCAGCCTCCGCCGCCACCGGCAGGTGGACGAGGATCTGCTGCGGCGTGTCCAAAATGGGCAGGCGAAGCCGGTTGGCCTCCGCGTAGAACTCGGTTTGCAGGGGCGTCTTGCCCACTTTGTGAGTAACCCGGCCGACGGTCTCGCCGATCAGTACATGCCGCAGGGCATCTGTGACGAGCGTCGTGCGGCCCTGCCCGAAGCAGGCCGTCGCCGCCTCCGTCACTTCGTCGACGCCGGGGGCAGGCTTCTCCCGCATGTGGGCCAGGGTGCGCGCCAAGTTGTAGGCATCGATCGTTTGGGCCAGGGAAGCCTGGTGCCCTTGTTTGCGCAGCCGTCCGGCCAGGGCGGCCAGGGTCGCCCGGGTGGCGGCGCGGTAGTCGCCCTTCAGTTCCCAGACCCGCTGGTAGAACCAGGGCGCCCGGTTGCCGGCGCCGTAGCCCGACTGCTCGCTCAGCCGCGGGAAGCTGTACGGGACCAACACCACCTCAACCGTCGCTGTCTCAAGTGCCGCGAACGCGGCGCTCCCCCCGGTGACGGCGGCTGCGATCTTCTCCGCGTGGGCCGCCCCGCACACGATGGCGATCTCAGCGGGTGCGACGCCGCTGTTCAGGGCGGTCGCGGCCATATGGCGTTCACGCAGATCGTTGTGTTCATCGCCCGCAGAGAGGGCGCGGGCCTTGGTGCCAAAGTCGCCCAGTACCTCAATGTAGCCTTCGGGCGTGCCCTGCCCCGCCTCTTGCTCAAAGGCGGTCTCCCAGAACTCCTCAAAGCTGTCGTACCCCGCCGCTTCGGCGAGCCCGGCAGCAAACCGGCCGTACTCCGACCCGCCGGCCTCTTCCCGCCCGGCGGCGAGTGTCATGGCCGCGGGAAGATCACAAAAGGCAAGCTGGGCGCCCACTTCCTGCCCGGCCTGCAGGGCGGCGTACTCCGGCGAGTAGTCGCAGAATGGCCAGAAGGCGGCCCGCACTTCCGCGGCGCCGGTCCGGTAGGCGTAGACCGCCACCGGCGGGGCCGTGGAGCGGTCCAGCAGCAAGGGGATCAGCGGGGTGGCATCGGCTGGACCCTCCACCAGCACCAGCCGGGGCCGCCGCTTGCGAATCAGGGTCCGCACCTGCAGCGCCGCCGTGGGCGAGTGGTGCCGGACCGGGAAGATCAGCATGGACTCACCCTCCCAGCACGTCCTTGCCGGCGGCGTAGAACTCCTTCCAGAGTCCGTCCTTCCGGGCCTTGACCACCGCCTCCAAATACTCGGCGATCACCGCCAGGTCAGCGGCGTTCTCCTTGGCGACCGCGCCCACCAGCCCCGAAACGCAGTCCCGGACGGTGGCAGTTCCGCTGCCAAAGAAGGAGCCCATCAGTCCGGCATTGGCGACGACGGAGATCAGTTCGGCCGTGCTGAGCACCGTCGACGGCGATTTGACTTTCGCCTTGCCGTCCAGGGTCTGGCCCCGTCGCAGTTCGGCGAACACATGGGTCAGCAGTGCGACCAGATCCCGCTTTACGTGGGCGCCGGCGCCCAGGTCGCCCAGCAGTTCATGGCTGCGCTGCTCGACGATGGCGACTTCTTGGTCGACATCTGCAATCACGGGAATGGTGACGAAGTTGAAGCGCCGCTTGAGAGCCGATGACATGTCGTTGACGCCCCGGTCGCGGGTGTTGGCCGTGCCAATCAGGGCAAAGCCCCGGCGGGCGGGGACCACTTCATCCAGTTCAGGAATGGCCACCTGCTTTTCCGACAGGACCGAGATGAGCGCATCCTGCACTTCGGCGGCGCAGCGGGTCAGCTCTTCGAACCGGACGACCTTGCCGCCCTGCATGCCCCGCAGGACCGGGCTCTCCACCAGCGCCTTGCGCGACGGGCCTTCGGCGATCAGGAGCGCGTAGTTCCAGGAGTACTTGATCTGCTCCTCGGTGGTGCCAGCGGTCCCCTGGACGATGTATTGGGACGAACCCGAAATGGCTGCCGCCAGGTGTTCGCTGAGCCAGCTTTTGGCGGTGCCCGGCTCGCCGACGAGCATCAGCCCCCGGTCGGAGGCGAGCGTGGCGATGGCGACCTGGACAAGTCGCCGGTCGCCCACGAACTTGGGGGCGACGCCCAGCTCTTTCGATCCCATAATGAAGCTCTCCACCATGCGGGGCGAGAGTTCCCAGCCCGGCGGACGGCTCGAGCGGTCGTGCTCCCGCAGCACGGCCAGTTCCTGTGCGCAGCGGACTTCGGCGGGCTGGCGGATGATCTCGGTGGACATCGCTCACTTCCTCCTTGCCAGGTGCATCAGTCGGGCCACAAAGTCGGCCGAAGCCGCATCAGGGTTTGCGTAAGGGAAGTCGCCGTCGCGGTCCCGAATCCTCAGTTCCGTTGGATTCCCTTGCGCGTCAAACGCGGCGCCCGTGCCGAGATGGAGCCGCCAGCCCTTCCCCACGGCGTACTCGCCGTCGGCTGCGGCCCCGTAGGCCCGAGCCAGTCCGGCCCGAACGGCGAGCACCTCGGGTGACACCGGGCCGGGCTGGTCGGGCGCCGCCGCCCGGGTGGCCAGGTCCACATCGCGCAGGACCTCGGAGATGATCCGCCCAGTGGCGGCGCCCCGAATGTGGAGGCTTCCCGCGGTCAGAATCTCCAGGGCGCCCATGTAGGCGGCGCCATCCGCAAGCCAGAACTCGGCCTGCGCCCGCCCCGGGAGGCGGCGGACCAGGGCGCCTTGGTAGGCGGTGTGCCAGCCACGGCGCTTCAGCTTCTCGACCAGCGTGCCCACCCGCACCTTGCGGTCGCCAAAGCGGCGGACGTGTTCCGGCTCGGCAGTGGAGTAGGCCTCGCGGAAGAGTTGGTTAAAAGGCTGCTTCTTGCCTTCGGTGACGAGACGTATTTGCCATGTGTGGAGCATGCCCTCAGTCGCCAGGTCCAGTGCGTGGGCAATCTGGTAACGCTCGGCGCCGGGGGCGGGGCCGAATCCGATCACCGGCTCGCCGGCGACCCAGGAGCAGAGGACCAGGTTGGGCAGCATGGCCTGTCCGGCGGGGGTGATCAGGGCCGGGGCGAACGTGTCGCGGTCCATTACCTCGCCCAGGTTCATTGCAAGCTCCAGACGCCGCATCACCCGGTCCCACTGGGCCTGCAACTGTTCCCGGGCCTCCTTGATCTCCGCGTATGCGTCCGCCTGCCGGACAGCGGGCGGCACGGACTTGAGCAGCTTGCCGTCCCGCTCCACCCGAATGGTGGCGGACTCATCCGCGTCCAGCCGGGCCGTATAGTCACCGACTTGCCAGCGGCGCCCGGGGTCAAGCTCTTCGACCAGCCGGGCTTCCATGGACCACTCAAGCTGAGCCCGGTCCTCGTAGCCCGCCGTTGCGGCGAGATTGGCCAGGGCCCGCTCGACGGCCAGCGTTTCGCTGGCCTGGCGCTGGGCGCCGAACTGCCGGGATTCCTTGGCGAACTTGCGCAGAGCGAGGTAGCGCTGCAGAATATCGTCCTCGTCGGGCAGCATGCCCAGGGCGACAACCGCAAGCTTGTCCCGCTTGAGAAAGCGCGCCTCCACGTCTGCCGCGGTCCGGCCCAGGACAGCTTCGGCGAAGAAAAGGCCGTTGCGGTACAGCCCCCGGGCGAGGCGGTGCTTGATCAGTTGGTTGAAGCGCTGCTCACCCATCGCTGCGACAGCTTCCTGCAGCGCCTCCCGGTCGACGGCACCGCCGTCCTCCTCGTCTTCCTGGTTCGCCGGCGCACCGTCGCTCCAGGGCGCCAGGCCGCCGTACCGGGCTAGCCAGCTGACCAGCTTTGCCCAGCCGGGCCAGCCGGTGTACGCGTCCGCGAGGGGCGCCCAGGCAGGCGCGAGCAGGGTGGCGGTCTGCAGCGCCGCTGCGCTGATGGCGCCAAGCTCGGCCGCGCGGGCAACGTCTACCGGTCGGGGGGCAAGAAGCACGCGCAGCAGGTGCGTCACCCAGCCCATCTGATCCGAAGCGGTGCTCCCCCGGTCGATCGGCACCTTGGCTTCCGGGTGCATGTCTATGAACCGGCAGGCAGCCAGGAAATGATCGATCCCCTTGAAATGCCAGTAGTGACTGAGCGCCAGTGTAAGGTGCGGGTCGGAATCTCGGGCCAGCACCTGGTCAAGGACCCGGCTGACAGTTGCATGCAGGGCGCCCATCCTACCGGCATGCGCTGCGGGCTGGATCCGGCCCAGGTGCCCGCTCAACCGGGGAAACTCCCGCAGCAGGGAGTCCATGTCGGGTCCGGCAAGCAGCCCCGCCTCTGCCAACGGCAGGCTGTATTCGTAAGCGACAGAGTACGCCAACCCATAGGTGCTTGACTGGAAGCTGGCCGCGCCGCCCTGCCGAAGCCCGGCCTGCAGTGCTGCGATTTCCCGCATGAGCCACAACCCCCGCCCGAAGGGGCGCCCGGGGTCTGCTCCGTCAACATGCACCACCAGGCTCACCGTCTGCCGGATCGCCTCCCGCACTTCATACGGGAGCTGGGCCTGGCTGGCCACCACCACCCGCAGCGTGTCCAGGAGCCAGTTCGCCAGGAGATCGGCCGCCCCGGGCGGCGGGTTCTCCCTGACCAGGGCCATCAGGAGGGGCAACGGATCAACGGCGTACAGACCGCTCTGGCCAAGCTGCGAAGCCTTGGTCTTGTTCTTGGCAAACCGCCCGTCGATATTGCAGATCCACAGCAGCGCCAATGTTGGTGCCTCCGGATAGCGATCCCTGATCGGGGCCAGAATCGCCGCCCAGTCAGCGCCTTCGGGCAGGCCAGCGGCACCGGCGGGAGCGGGCATGCGACACAGGCTGTGATACGGGGTTGGGCCGGAGTACTTTCCCGGTATGTGCGGGAGGCCCTCCAGACGGCAGTGGCGGTCCAGCACGTCGGCGAGGAACCGGCCCGTCTGGCTGCCGGAAATGCGGGCCCATACCTGCTCTGCAAACCCCTTGAGCATGTCCGGTCTCCTCCTGTCAGGATGGGAATCGGCGAGCGCGGCTGACCCCGGCAGCGCTATGCGGAACGCCGCCTGGCCCCGGCCGCGGTCAAGCTTCGTGCGGCCAGCAAGACGCTTACAGACTCTACGATGTAGAACGGATTGCCCCGCGTCAAGTGCCGCGGCATCAAGATCGACCGGATAGGTCGGGAGACCGCGGTGGCACCATACCGGCAGAGCGTAGTGGGTGGAACGGCGGCGACGCCACCATCAGGCGCAAGGTCCAAGGCGGCCCGGCAAGAACCTCCCGGAGTCGCCTCCGGGCGGTTTGCGTGTTCGGGCCGCCGTGTTCCATGGCCGATCACTCCAGGGCCGTCAACAGCAGTTCAGCCACGTCCAGCACCTGGGGTCCCCCGTCGCCGGCAGTGGTTCTGATGCCATCCTCCATCATCTGCATACAGAAGGGGCAGCCGGTGGCTACCACCTCGGCGCCGGTGGCCACGGCTTCCGCGGCGCGACGCTGGTTGGTACGTGGCCCTGCGCCTCCGCCTTCCATCCAGGCATGGCCGCCGCCCGCCCCGCAGCAGGTAGCACTTGACCGGTTATGCTCCATCTCCTTGCGATTGGCCACAGCTGCGTCCAGGACCGCTCGCGGCGCTGCATACTCATCGTTCCAGCGCCCCAGGTAGCAGGGGTCGTGGAATGTGGCCGACTTCACGCCGGCCCTCACCTGCAGCCTGCCCCCATCCACCAGTTCCTTCAGAAGCTGCGTGTGATGCACCACTTCAAACTCGCCGCCCAGGCGCCGGTATTCCTGCCCGATCGAATTAAAGCAGTGAGGGCACGTCGTCACGATCCGCCTGGGACGGTACCGCTGCAACGTTTCTATGTTCTGCCGAGTAACCGCATCGAACAGGAACTCATTGCCGCTGCGCCGGGCCGGGTCGCCGGTGCAGCACTCTTCCGGCCCCAAAATTGCACAGGGGACTCCGGCAATCTGAAGCAGTTGTGCGAACGCCCGGGCGATGCGCTGACCCCTGGGATCAAACGTGGCCACGCAGCCTACCCAGTAAAGCAAATCGACCTGCTCCACGTCGGCCGCGAGGGGGATTCCCAACCCCTCGCACCAGTCGAGCCGCCCGGCATTGGCCCCCTTGAAGGTATGGCCCCGGTCCTCCATGCTGCGGAGCGCTTCCTGCAGGGTGTCAGGCACCGAGCCCTGCTCCATGATCAAGTGCTGCCGCATGCCCACGATTTTCGGCACGTGTTCAATGTGGACGGGGCACGCCTCCATGCAGGCCCGGCACGTGGTGCAGGCCCAGAGCGCATCTTCGGCAGCGGCAGCCCCCACAAGCGGAGGCAGGCTGGCGGAATCAACCCCGCTGAGCAGTTTCGGGCCATGCTCCCGCATGTAGTCGCGCAGATCGAGAATCAAGCTCCTGGGGGAGAGCGGCTCTCCGGAGGCATAGGCCGGGCAGACGGCCTGGCAGCGGCCGCAGGCAGTGCAGGCATCCAGGTCGAGCAGGTCTTTCCAGGTGAAGTCGGTCAGAGCACTCCGGCCAAAGCGGTCCGCCGTTTCAAAGTCAATGGGGTCGGTAATGGCGGCACCGGCGGGCCGCAGGTCGCTAAAGTAGACCGAGGCGGCGGATGTAAACAGGTGCAGCATCTTCGAGTACGGTATGTAGGCAATCCAGGCAAAGACCGTTACCATGTGAAACCACCAGACAACCTGATAGGCACCGACGAGCACCGCCGAATCCAGGCCCATCAGCGGCCTGGCCAGCAGGTAACCTACGGGTGACCACGCATCCCAGGGGCGCGGGGTACCTGCGATGCGAATGGCTTCCAGGGCGAAGCCCTGCGCAAACATGAGAATGAAAGCCGCCAGGGTGATGCTGTCACTGCTGTCCTTCCGGGCGTGCGGTCGGTTATGCTGCAGCCGCGGAATCTTGAGGACGAAGCGGCGCAGCAGGGCGATGCCGAGTCCCACCAACCCCAGGGCACCCGCCAGATCCAGGACCAGCGACTGGAACACCAAGTAGAACCAGCCCCGCATGATGGGCAGGCCGAAGTCGGCCTCCAGTGCGACCACGATGGTTCCGATCAGCAGCAGGAGCATTGACCCGTACATGAACGCATGCATGACGCCTGCAGGCCGCTCCTGCAGCAACCGTTTGTGGCCGAACACGTACGTGAACACCCGTTCCAGGCGCCTGAGCGGCTGGTCGGTCCGCAAGGTTGGCTTGCCCAGCCGCCAGAGCCGGAACCGCATGTAGAGCCCGTAACCGAATATGGCCAGGGTTGGGAGCAGCATGAAGTACATCAGCCAGGTGCCGCTGATCTGCCAGTAGATGGGCCGCGTGATGGCTTCGGACACAGTCTCCACCTCCCGCCGCTACTGCCTGACGACGCCCTGCAGGGCCGTCGTCAGAGCAGGGAGCACCGTGCGGTAGTCGGCCACCATGCCGATGTGGTTCCGCTTGAAGATCGGCGCCTCCGGGTCTTTGTTCATGCCGATCGCCATGTACTGATCCGGAGCGACGATGGCGCCGGTCCGCCCCACCTGCCGGTCGGGCGGCGCCCAGCCCGCGTCGCAAGCTGCGCGGGAGGCGCCCCAGGCCAGCGCCTGCACTAGCCTGAACGGCTCCGGACCACCCAGACCCCCCGCCGGAAACCGGTCGGCGGTGTACTCGCCTACAGCCTTCCCGCCACCAATCGGCCGCAGCCAACGGATCTGGCCTTCAGCGGCCATCGCCGCGGACAGAGCCGCATTCCCTGCCCCCACTACCACCATGTCATACCGCAACCGTTCCATTCTCTCTGCTCCTCCCTGCTGCCGTAATGCAAAAGCCCAGCCTACACGACCCCTGCCCGCGGACAGGAGGTGGTTGGCTGGGCGTGTAACCGGAAAGGCCTCGGTGCAACCCAAGGGCGCCGGGTACCGTCAACCGCGGAAATACAACTGGCCGATCTCTGCCGGAGAATGCCCAAGGGTGCCGGGAACGGCAGAACGCCGCGGGACCCGCCCGGATTCGGGCTGCGGTAACCGCCACGATTGGGTGGTGCGGATTGCGTTTCTCCACTTTGCTTTCTGATATGTTTTATATACTTCAAGTGAGGCAGTATAGAATCCTGCGTCCACAAAGAAAAATTACGCAGAACCGCTGCTGCTGGGGCCGGCCACCTTCCATGCCACGAGTGCCGCCACAGGTCCTTGACAGCCGCCGTCAGGGCGCTCTGCGCAGCGCCGTGGTAGAGCAGGCGAATCTCCTGCTGCACTACGTCGCAGGGGTCGTCAAGGCTGCGCCCCCCGTGGGGTACGCTTCCGTAAGCAACCTGGGCGGGAGGGTGTCCAGCTTCGGTCCGGCGCCGCACCGCTGGCTGAAGCGCCGTTTGAGCAGAAAGACCCGCTCCCCGGCGGTGAGAAACTCTGCCCACTCCATGTTCAGCCCGGTTACAGCGTTGAACCACTCCAGAATCAAGTGCGGCGCTATGGTGGGCAACTGGAAGTGGAAAAGGCCACACTATCGGAAGCGGTGTCCCGAAGGAGGGTTGAACTCGCTAAAGGCCGTAAGGCGGCCGACGATGATTCCCAACACCTACGTTGCGCCGTCTGTGACCTCCCACACCAGGGCGGCTGCGCCGATTACCCCAACATCGTCTCGCAGGGTGGCGGGAACCAGGGGTGGAAGACCGCTGCTGCAGAAAGGGCACGACAAAGCCCGTTCGCCCATGACCTTCTGCGCCACCAACAGCAGTTCCGGCGCACCCAGGCCAAGACTACCGCCAACAATGATCCTGCTCGGATCGATGACGTTCACAAGGCCGCCTAACGCAAAGCCCAGCGCCTCGCCCGCCTCTCTTAGCAATTGCGCGGCCAGCGGATCCCCGGCACGAGCAGCCCTGACCACCGCCGCCCCTCCGCCCGAGACAAACCCACCCGGGGATGCGACTTCGGCACGTCGGGCCAGACCCGAGCCCGAGGCGTAGACTTCAAGGCAGCCCGGTGCCCCGCAGCTGCACGTGGGACCCGCAGGGTCAATCACAATATGCCCGAGTTCTCCCGCAATGCCCCGATGGCCGCGCATCAGGCGCCCGCCCGAGACAACGCCTCCGCCGATGCCGGTGCCAAGGCAGAGATAGATCAGGTCATCGCAGCCCTTGCCAGCTCCGAACAACCACTCTCCAAGCGCCCCTGCATTGCCGTCATTATCGGCACGACAGTACATGGCCAGTTCTGCCCCTACCCGCTCGGCAAGCAACGTCCCACCCCATCCCGGAAGCAGGGAGGTCGCCCCAAGAACTCGGCCCGTCCGGGCATCAATCTGGCCGCCGCTGGCAATACCGATTCCTGCAAGGTCGTAAGGCGGGATTCCTGCGGCCACACATGCCTCGCGGGCCGTCTGAACCACGGCGGCCAGAACCGCTTCTCGCCCGTCACTGGCAGGCGTAGGTCGTTCGGTCCGGCTCAGCACTTCGCCCGTCGGGCAGACCACCGCCGCCCGGCAGCGCGTCCCGCCCAGATCCACGCCAATGGCAGGGGCCAGCCCCTCATGCCTGACTGTCACGGCTGTCCCTCCTGCTGTAGCTCCAGATCTGCCGCCCAGTCGATTTCGAAAATCCGACCCCATGGCAGGCGAACGGCGCCCAACTTAAGGCCCTGCACCTTATAGCCGTCAACAACAACGGCCCGCCAATACTGATCAAAGTATTCGCGTGCAAAACCGTTGAGCCGGGCCGTCACTGCCTGAGCCAGCTCTCCGGACTCCGCTCCGTCGCCATAGCCGAGTTGCTCGCCCACTTCCGCACGAATGCAGCACTCGTAGGCCCAATCGTCGACGAGCCGCCGGAAGAGGAACGACAGGTGAGCCGCCGCCTGGTCTCGGGATAGGAGATCGCCGTGCACTCTCCGGGCGATCGATAGCATGGCAGCGTGACTGACCGCCGTGCCGATGGTGTTCCCTGCAGTATTCCACGCTGCGTAGGCGGCCAGGCGATGCGGCGGGAGTTCCTGATGCAGTAGAGACATAAAGAGGTTGTCCCCGCCGTTGGCGTAGGCTACGTCCGCAACAGCCACCAGACGGCCTTTTTCAGCATGAGCCGCCGCTGCCCGGGCCAACTCCAGAGGGTTGCGGTTGCAGTCATCCACGCGGGGTTCATCCATGGGTCCGCAGCCGGGAGCGTATAGATCGCCCTGCGCCGTGCCCGGAGTGTTCAGGCAGAGCACAACATCCGCATCGGCCGGGGTGTCTGCCAGGCACCCGCCTGCGGCGGCCACGTGGGCTTTTACCAGTTCATGCAAAGGCCGGTCCTCATACTTCGGAATCAGCAGAGGCCCCCCGGTCGACCCGTAGCGAGCAAAGAAAGCGGGGGCCGGCGCCTTCAGAATCCGTCGCGCGGCGAGGCTCATCTGCACCATGCCCACTTCGTCGGCTCCGGGATAAATCAGCGCCCGTCCGGCCACGCCGCGATTAGCAATCCTAAGGCGAAGCTCGGCTTGTTCCTGGGCGGCAAAACCGAATGGGTATGTATCGTCCTGTGTCAGGTACAGGGCATCGAACACGCCTTCTGACAGCCAGTCCACCGTGGTCAGGGCGACGGCCTGATTGCGCCGCCTACGCCCCAGGTAATCGCCCAGGATGGCAGCAGGGATTGCCGCCCGCAGGCGCCTCTCCTCGGCGGACTCTTCATCGTCCGCCTTCCCCAGGGCGACCTTGTGCTGCAGCCGCGAGAACTGCGAAATCATCAGCCCGTACCGTTCCCAGTACTCCGGCTCCTCCGCTGCGGAGTTGCTGTGAGAGACCCGCATCAGCACGTTAAATGCAAATACCGGCCAGTTCGGGTATGCCGCCCTGAGGCGCCGGAACAGGTGTAGCCGATCCAGAACTGCCTCAGGCGGGTCATCGGTGATTCGTGAGGCGATCAGCCCCCCGTACCCCAGGGTATTCAGTGCGACGACGCACCCCGCTGTCGACCCGGCGATGCTCTCTAGCCAGTCCGACAGCCCTTGCACGTTGGCGGCTGTGCGAAAGTGCCCCAGGCACTCCCGCGGGGGTGTAACTACCTCAATGCCCGCCACTGCCGCCAGGTCGGCAGGCCACATCAAATTGCAGGGCCGCTCATCCAGGGGAATGAGCGCTATCCGAATTGCGTCCATGCCATCAGTCCTCCGTTGCCACTATCCCTTTATGCCGCCGGCTGTGAGACCGTCGATCAGATGGCGCTGTGCAAACAAGTAGAACAGGATCACCGGCACCACACTGATGAATGCACCCGTCATGAGCCACGACCAGTGCATCACGTTATTGGACTGCATGAGGGCAAGCGCCACCGTGAGCGTGCGCATCTCGGTGGTGTTGGTGGCAACCAGGGGCCAGAGGAAGTCATTCCAGGTGTTGATGAAACGGAACAAGGCAAGCGTCGCAACAGCCGGGGCTGACAGGGGCAGGTATACCCGCCAAAAGACTATAAACTCGCTGGCGCCTTCCATGCGGGCAGCCTCCAGAAACTCGTCCGGCAGCCCTTTCATGTACTGCCAGAGCAGGAAGATCCCGAAGGCCGATGAGGCCCCGGGGACAATCAGCGCCATGTAGCTGTTGACCCAGCCAAGGGACTTCATCACCTGGTGCAACGGGATAATCAAGGTATAGAACGGAATCAGAAGCGTGGCCAGGACCGCCGTGAAGAATCCGCTGCGGCCCGGGAATTTTAGCTTGGCAAATGCAAATGCCGCGAGTGAGTCGAAGAAGCCGCTGAGCACCACAACCCCTACAGTCACGACGAGGCTGTTGAGGGCGTTGCGCGGGAAGTGCTCAAGACTTTTCCAGATGTACTTGTAGCTCTCGAGAGTAAACCTGGCCGGCCAGAACTGCGAGGGCCAGGCGAGGATCTCCGCTTCCGTCTTGAAGGTTGCCAGAAACATCCAGAGGAACGGAAACAAGGTGACAACGGCCCCGACGCCCAAGAACAGGTAATTGGCTGCCAGGCCAGCCTGGCGCATCGTACCGGGACGAATCGCTTGCATGGCTGTATGTCCTCCCGCTACTTTTCTGTCCGGGCGATGAGCCGCAGGTTAACCAGCGAGAAGAGCAGCAAGAACACGAAGACCATGACGCCGACGGCATTGGCCTCTCCCAGCTTGAGCCTGGTGAACCGCAGGAACAAGTCGTACATCACCGTGCGGGTGGAATCGACCGGGCCTCCGGACGTCATGACATAGACCTGCGTAAAGACCATGAGGGCGCCGGCAACGCCGGTAATCGACAGAAACAGCATTGGGTAGCGCAGACCAGGCAGCGTAATATTCCAGAATTCCTGGAGTCCGTTGGCACCGTCGACCCGGGCCGCTTCGTAGTACTCCTTCGGAATGGCGCCCAGGGCCGCGAGGAAGACGATCAGGGAGTACCCGAAGCCCTGCCACACGCTCATCAGCACCACTGCATGCAAGGCGGTGCCCGGCGAGTTGAGCCATGCCCGGGGTGCGACCCCAACCAGCGAGAGGAGGCCGCTGAGGATACCCGTCTCCTGGTAGATCAGCTTCCACAGCATGGAGACAGCCACCATGTTGGTCACCACCGGCAAGAAGAACGCGGCACGGAAGAACCCGCGGCCCCAGGTGCACCTGTGAATCACCAGGGCAGCGATCAGGGCGATACCGACGCCCAATACCAGTGATTCCACGGCGAAGAGCACCGTGTTCCCCATGGCACGCCGGAACGTCGCTTCTTGCAGCAGCCCCACATAATTGTCCAGCCCTACCCATCGCGGCTGTTTGATGCCGTTATAGTCGTGAAGGCTGAGCCACATGGCACTAAGCAGGGGGTAGAAGACGAAGAGACCGAGTGAAACCATGGGCACGGCAATAAAGAGGTAGCCTGTTCTACCTTTCCACAGCGATTCAGCCAACCGACTGAAGCCACTCCGGTTTGCCCGCCGGCCGGTGGTTGTCCTTCCAAGCTCTGCTTGCACCAGGGCGCCCTCCTCCCGTAGCCGCAGTGGGCCGCAAGCATCTGCGGCCCACTGCTGTAACACGGCTCTTACTTCTTGAGGATCTTGTTTACCTTGTCATTGTAGTCGGTCAGCACGGTCTTGGGATCCTTGTTCAAGACCAGTACCTCCTGAACCGCTTTGCCAATCTGCTCGGCCACGGAGGTCCACTCAGCGATGGTCGGGTTGGGAGTACCCTGCTTGATGGCTTCCTTGAAGATGGAGATGGCAGCCTGGTTGCCGAAGTAGGGGTCGCCCTTCACAACGTCAGCGTGCTCAAGGGCCGGCAGCAGAGCAGGGGCAGCACCGGAGCTCTTCCACACGTGAACCTGGTTTTCGGTCCGCATCAGGAACTCGACGAACTTCCAGGCTTCCTTGGGCTGCTTGGCCTTCGCCATGATCGAAAGATGGACACCGCCGATGTGGCTGCCGAACGCCTTGCTCTTGGGCAGCGACGCAACCCGCCACTTGCCGGCCATTTCAGGAGCCGCCGTGCGCAGCACGCCCATCATGTACGGGCCATTAATGAAGGCCGCAGCCTTTCCGGACTTGAGCAGGGAGACCAGATCGCCCGTGTCGGGGGTCCAGGTGGTGGCCACGCCGTCCTTCACCATCTTTTGCATGAAGGTGAGCGAATCCACAGCGGCGGGAGAGTTCAGAGCGGCCTTGCCGTCCTTGTCGAGGAAGGCGCCACCCCAGGCGTACAGGTAGGAATCCCACCCATTCCAGCTCGGTTCCACGATCAGACCGTACCGGTTCGGGGCAGAGGAGACCTTCTTCAGCGCCTCGGCCAGTCCCTCCCAGGTCTGGGGGATCTCCTTGATGCCGGCCGCCTCGAACAGGTCCTGCCGGTAGAAGAAGGCGTAGGCGTCGAAGTCGTAGGCCATGCCGTAGACTTTATTGCCGTCCTTCGCCGCATCCATCGAACCCTTCGGAAGCACTTCATCGAAGGGCTTGCCGTTCAGCTTGCCGCCGCTGAGGGGAACCAGGTCAGCGTAGGCGCCGTTAGCCTTGTACTCAGGGGCCCACATCAAACCCGTGGTGACCACGTCGGGCACATCGCCGTTGGTAATGGCGATCGGCAGCTTCTGCCAGAACCCGTTCCAACCCACCGCTTCAAACTTGACCTTAATATTGGGGAACTCTTTTTCAAAGGCCGGAATCAGGGGCTTGATCGGGGTGCTGTCGCCGTAGAAGTCCCACACGGTGATGGTTACGGGCGTTTCCGGCTGCTTGGCGGCGGCCGGCGGGTCGGCTGCGGGCTTGGCAGCCGGGGCAGAACCTGAGCAGCCTACCAGCGTCAACATGAGTGCAGCTACCACTGTCAGAGCAAAAAACCGGCGCACGTTCATAAATGTTCCTCCCTCTGCTGTGTGGGCAGAATTCCTGGATTCCGATGACCGTTACGGCCTCTCTGAAGAACCGGGGGGGATCTCCTTCGTGTTCCGGAGCTCGATGCCGAGTTGTTGGTTGACCGCCTTGACAAACCTGGCCGTGATCAGCTGAGGCCGGGTAATGGCACCCCCTACTACTGCTGCATATGCCCCAAGGGCCATGGCCCGGGCCGCTTGCTCCGCGTCAATAATCCCACCTTCGGCGACGACGGGAACCGGACTATGTATGACCAGACGCTCCAGCAGGTCGAACGCCGGCATGGCGGATTGCGACGTGTACTCAGTGTAGCCGGCCATGGTGGTGGCCACGGCATCCGCTCCGGCTCGCACCGCGTCCATGCCCTCTTCGAACGTGGACACATCGGCAAGCACCAGCACTTTGAACTCGGCCTTCAGACCGGAGAGAATCGCCTCAAAGGTCTCCCCACCCGGACGGGGTCGGGCGGTGGCGTCTATGGCGACGACATCCGCCCCTGCCTGGGCCACATTTCGAGCAGCCGCCAAGGTGGGGGTAATGTAGACATCTGAATCCGAATGCGGCTCTTTGAGCAGCCCCACAACCGGAAGCTCAACCGCTGCCTTGATCGCTCGAATGTCATCCGGCCCATTGGCCCGAATGCCGATCGCCCCGCCCATGAGGGCCGCCCGAGCCATGCCGGCCATGATATGCGGGCCGTGCAGCGGCTCGTCCTCCAGCGCCTGGCAGGAGACAATCAGCCCTCTCGGAACCAGGTCGGTAAACCGCATCAATCTATCCAACCTCCATCCGACTCCTCTGCAACGAGCCAGGGTGCTCGTTTTGTACTCTTCATTTTCGGGTCCTTCTGGGGCCATCATACGGAGTATTATTCCGAATGTCAATCGCGTTTTCGGAGTTTTTTTCGAAAACCGGAATCCGATAGGTAGCCATTTCCTGTTTTCTGTGCTATTCTGATGGCGAACGGGAGGATTCCTCCCGAATTTCGCACCGCTGTCACAACATACGAAAGGGTGAGCGGGCTGTGGCGCGCGACTCCGTTTCCGGTCAGGTTCAGCCAGTGCCGGGCAACGCTCTGGCTAAGGTGCGTTCCTGCTACTCTTCCCTGGCGAAGGCAGAGCGGAAAGTAGCCGATTATGTCCTGGAACACACCGATGAGGTCATCTTTCAATCCGTTACAGAGACAGCTTCCCGGGCAGGCGTGGCAGAATCAACGGTCATGCGGTTTTGCCAGACCGTAGGGTTCCGTGGTTTTCAGGAGTTCAAGCTTATGGCGTCCCGGGATCTGTTCTCCCCGCAGGACTACGCTCCAACCGGCGACGTAGCGCCAAGCGACGACCTCCCCACTGTCATGCAGAAGGTGTATTACCGGAGCAAACAAGCCCTTGACGATACCATGTCCGTTCTCGATCCAGGGGCGCTGGAGCAGGCTGTTGATTTGGTAGCACAGGCGCGGAAGGTGGCTCTCTTCGGGGTAGGATCATCAAGTATTACGGCCTGGGATGCCCGGTACAGGTTTTTCCGGATCGGGGTACAGGCCGAGGCCTTTCACGACTCCCACTGGCAGAGCATGTCAACAGCCACCCTTACCGAAAAGGACGTCGCCATCGGCTTCTCGCATACCGGCAGCACGAAAGACGTGGTTGACTGCCTGCGTCGGGCTGCCCAGGCGGGTGCCAGGGTCATCAGCATCACGGACCACCCGCGCTCGCCCATTACGCAGGTGTCTCACGTTGTACTCCTGACCAGTTCCAGAGAAGGTCCCCTCGGGAGCGGCTCCCTGCGGTCTCGCATGGCGCAGTCGCTGGTGCTGGAACTCCTGTTTACCGGTGTGATGCTGAGAAAATACGAGCAGTCGGTCGAGATCACACAGCGCACCGCCGAAGCAGTTCTGGACAAGCTCTACTAAATGACCGACGTGGGGCCCGAGGCGCGAAAAAACCCCCGAAGCCTCTTTCAGGCTCGGGGGTTTCAGTCATGGGACATCGTTCGTGTGCCTCCTTTCGCCGCAGTCGGGGCGCCCGTTATGCGACCCGGTCGGGTGCCAGAAACTTTCCGTACCACGTACCGTCCCTCTCACGCCAAATTTCGATCAACTTGTAGCCGTCTCTGCAGATGCGCTCAACCTCCCGGGTACGCCGGTCCTCGTCCGCAGGCAGCGGGTGCAGACAGAGACGGTTGGTCGCTCGTGCGGTCATGATACCGCCCCCCCCTCTCTTGCTATGGCATCGTCACCAGACCGTCCTTTCGAATCATCGGTATCGTTCTACTTATAAGACGCAGAAGTACTCCTTAAGGTTCCACAACGGCCCAAGCACAGAAAGTTGAGTAAGCGCCATCATCTCCCGCCTGCGGTGTAGAAAAACAGAGGGGCCGGGCACTCCGAAGGTGGCCCGGCTTCTGTTATGTGGTTTTGGGCGGGCCTTGTGGCGGCAAAACTTGGTGTCCTCCGCACTAGAGCTTGAAACGAGCGACCTGGTCTCGAAGCTCCTGGGAGACGGTCAGCAACATCTGCGCGGATGCCGCCACCTCTTCTGCGGATGCGCTCAGCTCCTCCACGCCGGCCGAGACATCGTTGGTGGATGTGGCATTGCTTTGGGAAGCAGCGGCGATCTGCCCCACCGCCTGGTCGACCGTGGAAGCGCCCGCGCCGATCTCCACCATGCTGAAAGAGTTGGCTTCGATGGTGTTTGCGATCAACTCGAAGGCGTCCACCACGCTCTGGGCGTTCTGTTGGGTCGAGAGGGCGATCACCGCGATCCCCCCCACCGCCCCGGCCGCCTGATCCACCGTCGAGAGGATTTCCCGCAGGGCTTCGCCGGCTTCCACGGCCAGGCGGCTGCCTTCTTCCACTCTGGCTGTTCCGGCCTCCATCACCTTGACCGACTCCGCCGTCTGGACCTGGACGTTGCGAATGAGGCTCGCAATCTCACCGGCTGATGTGGCCGATCGAGAAGCCAGACGGCGGACTTCGTCAGCTACCACCGAAAAGCCCCTGCCCTGCTCCCCGGCCCGCGCCGCCTCAATCGCCGCGTTCAAGGCCAGCATATTGGTCTGGGCGGCGATGCCAGTGATGACTTCGGTAATTGCGCCGATCTGATCGGTGAGCTTCCCCAACGCACGAATGCGGGCCGCTCCTTGCTCCACAACGTCACGAATGGAGTCCATGGAAGCGACCGTCCGCTCCACCACCGCACCGCCGGTTCGGGCAATCTCCGCCGTCCTGCGGGCGCCCTCCGCCGCTTCCTGGGCGGTGACGGTGGTCCGCTCCATGGCCGACGACATCTCCCTGATGTGTCCTGCCACCTTCTGCACCTCGGTGACCACTCGGTTGAAGTCGTCTGCGTTCTGCTGAATGGTCTCCTGGAGGGAGTGGACCGTAGATCGAATATCCGACTCTACCCGGGCCTGCTCCGTGACGTTCTGAGCCATGTCGGTGACCGACTGCGCCACGCTCTGCGCGGCGCCGGCGGCCTGGTTCGAAGCCGACGAGAGTTGCTCCGACGCATGCACGACTGACCGGGTGTTGCTGTCCAGGGCTTCGACCAACACCCTCAACGTCTGCCCCACGCGATTGAGGTGCTCGGCCAGATCGCCGAGTTCGTCCCGGGAGCGGACGGCCAGCTTGACCGATAAGTCGCCGTCCGCCAGGCTGCGGGTTGCCGTCAACACCTGCGATACCGGCCGGGTCAGACCGCGCGCCAGCACGACGCCTACTGCCACAGATAGTGCGAGAAAAAAGAAGACGGTAATAACGCCCGAGTACTTACCTTCAGCTACAGCCGGTTCGCCGTACGAATAAGCCAGATAGAGTCCGGGTAACGCGCCAATTGCGCCGGTCAAGCTGAGCGCGGCGACAAGTTTCCGGTTGAGTGTCCACCGCAAGGGCTGCAACCCTCCCATCCGAACCAGGAAGGAGATTTGGCGGGAACGAAACCGGGGTGCGCAAATAGCAGAATGGACCGCCGGATGGGCGGCCCATATTGCCAACGAGCACCCTACTTCAAGGCGACCATCTTCGTCTTCAGGTACGCGCCAAGAGCCTTGTCTTCCTTACGGATATGGTTGTTCAGCCATTCCACGATGCGCTTCTGCACCTGGAACAGAAGGCTCAGGGAAGCGCCTTCCTTGGCGATTCGCTCCTTGGTCTTCACGAACTCTGCGACGAAGTCGGCATGCTCCTTTTTGTGGAAGTCGGAAGCTGGATAGTTGAACTTGTCCATATAACGCTCTTCGGTGCCAAAGTGATCCACCACATACTTGCCCAAGAACTGCAGAGTCCGGTCCAGTTCGTCCATCCCGATACCTTTCTGCGAAGCTTCAAGCAGCAGGTCAGCCTGTCGAAACAGCTCCTTGTGCTGGGTGTCGATGTCATTTATTCCCACTGCCAATGCTTCTGTCCACTGAATGGCCATCGTCCTCGCACCTCCTTTGCTTGCGCTGACAGGATGCTATGCAAATTCGACTCCGCCTAAATAATGCACCAACGGTAACATTCGGTCAAGTGCGTTTATCGCGGCAACGGTGCAGCTCGTGCCTACGAACCCGTTCACTACCGGAACCTGCTTTCCCGCGGCTGGTCTCAGACCTCGTCAAGAGGGAGGGCACTGCGGGGCTACTGACTTTCTTGGCAAGGGGCAGAAGCATTGATGAGGCACCGATGGTTATTGAGTCGAACCAAGTCATCGAAGCGGGTCCGCGCCGAAAAGTCCTGGCCCCATTGTGAACACCCCTTCGACTGACTAGGCCTGGATTCCGCACATGGCCTTACTGAAATCTCAGAGGCAGGAGCGGGACACCTAAAGGATGCGTTCGACCTTGAGGAGTTCCAGCAGCCGACGCTGTACCTCTTTGGGTTTCTCGACAGCGAGGGCTGGCCCGGTGGGCGTGGCGACAGAAGTCGCCATCCACCAGGAAAG